>Ga0256845_1000101_pt1 | contig 74361 bp, 60 predicted proteins | sample RiftiametaG_FD_189101 | JGI IMG/M metagenome (GOLD analysis project Ga0256845, IMG submission 189101) | Tube worm associated microbial communities from hydrothermal vent at the East Pacific Rise, Pacific Ocean - Riftia | ecosystem: Host-associated > Annelida > Integument > Unclassified ...
AGTTTTTTGTGTTTAGTTCTAAGTGAATTCTTTTGATCTCTTCCGACTTCTTCTTGCTACTTTTTACTTTTATCTTTTTACTTTTATCTTGTATCTCGTGAACTCCGGCTGACTTCCGACTTCTTGCTTCCGACTTTTAATAACCGTAAGCCCACAAAATCCCATCCCCTATATCCCAAATCCAAAATAGACTTGTGAACTCTGCTGATGGCTGAGAGTTATATTGTCATTTTTTTTTTTACATACTATAATTAAAAATAATTAACATATAAGTTGGATTCTAGATAAAATGAACATTGAAGAGATAAAAAAACATTTCGCAAAGAAATATAAATTCCTCGGGCTTCTCGGTAAAGGAGGATTTGCGGAAGTCTACCTTGCAATAGACATTATCCTTGAAAGAAAAGTGGCAATAAAGATACTTCTGACCGAACATTCCAATGAACCTGAAATGGTAAAAAGATTTTTACGTGAAGCAAGACTATACGCAAAACTGGAACACAAAAATCTTATCAGTATATACGACACGGGTATAGTAGGAGAAAATGCCTACATAGTAATGAAATATATTAAAGGCAAAAGCCTGAAACATTATATCGGCTCAGATAAAAAGACAAGAGATACAATACTTCAGCCTCTTATTAAAAATATGGGGAATGTACTCTCTTACATACATAAGAATGGTATAATTCACAGAGATATCAAGCCTGCAAATATTCTCATTGAGGATGGCACTTACAGAATCTATCTCGCGGATTTCGGAATTGCCCGTTCCATATCCAGCAAAACCCTGACTCAATCCGGATCAATAATGGGGACTCCTTACTATATTTCTCCGGAGCAGATAAAGGGAACAAAAGTAGATTTCAAAGCGGATATATATGCACTCGGAGCAACCCTATATGAATTTATTTCCGGGAAACCCGTCTTCACTGCAGAATCATCAATAGAAGTTCTCTATAAACATGTTAATGATAATCCCGAACCCATAGGGAAAATCGCCTACGGTCTTTCAAAAGAGGTTAAATATATCATATCAAAATGTTTGGAAAAAAGTCCGGAAAAAAGATTTGGCGATGCCTCTGAAATTGCTTCATTGATGGACGGAAAAAAATCTCAGAAAATAACCAAATATCTTGAATCCGTTGAATCTAAAAATAAAAAGGGAAAAAAGTTATTCTCAGCTTTCGCAGTTATTGTCATTGCCGCTCTTTTTATTTTTTACTTTGGTATACAAAAAAAAAGTTCTGAAATTAAAACTGAAAAGGGTGAAAATCTCTCCAATTCCAAATTAAAAAAATCTGTCACTAAAAAAACCGAACACGAAAAAATACAGAATAGCTTGAAAAATAAAAAGGAAGCAATAAAAAAAAGTGACAATGTGTCAAGAAAGAGTTCGGTCTTTGCAGATAAAAAAAAAGATACACCCACAGAGACAAAAATTAAAAAAAAACAAAATGAGAACGGTATTAAAGTATTAAAAAATCCGGAAGAAAAAAAAAGTTTTTCTCCGGTAAAAATTCTCTTCAGCTCATTCCCGCCATCAGATGTTTACTGGAACGGTATTAAGCTCGGGAATACAACTCAGGTGTTTGCGAAAAAATTCCCGCCCGGAATCTACAATTTCACTTTTAAAATCCCCGAGTATGACTCGGGAACAAAAAAAGTTGAAATATCTTCGGGGGGAAAAACCAGTGTTCATTATAAATTTAAACCTTTCGGATTTCTTACACTTACAGCCAAACCGTTTGCAAAATTTATAATCAATGGTAAAGATTATGGAAGCAACCCTATATTTAAAAAGAAATTTTCAACCGGAACTTATCGGATACAAGCCGTAAAATCCGGCTATAAAACAAAAGAAAAAACAGTTGAAATAAAATCAATGAAAAAAAGTTTTGTTAGTTTTATTATGCAAAAGGAGGAGAAAAATGAGAATTAATAAAGTTTCAACATCAGTAACAATTTTTCTATTTATCTTCTTTATTTTTTCAAGCTCTTTAACAAGCTTGTACTCAAAAACAAAAGATGAAGATAAAGAGATATCCAATCTATATAAAAAAGCTGAAGAAATGTATGAAAATGGTAATTTCAATCAAGCCATAGAAATATATGAACAGATCATTGACAATCTGAATAAGAAAAAGGAACTTGCAAAGACAAAGCAAAAACTATTTAAAACAATGGTTTCACTTGCTCTGACCCTATTTACAATTCAACAGACGGAAAAGGCAAAATCTCAACTTGAAAAATTGATCTCCCTAAATCCTAACGAAGAGTTGGACAAAGAGATATATCCTCCGGATTTTATTAAAATCTTTGATAAAGTAAGAAGAGATAATCTGGGAAGTATATTTGTAAAATCCACTCCTCCGGGTGCTGAAATTTTGATAGACAATAAATCATACGGGAAAACACCTTTGAAAATAAAAAACTTTAATAAAGGTGAATATATCATGACTGCTTCATTAAAAGGCTACACACTCTATACTAAAAAAATCAAAATAACCGAGAATAACAACAACACCTTTCTACTAAACCTTCTAAAAAAAGGCCGTACGGTTAAAAATGAAGGAGTCATAGAGAAACAGGAGATTAAAAAGAAAAAAAAGAGATCTCCGGTGTTGCTTATTGCAGGCGGAGCTATAGTTGCAGGTGCTCTTATTCTGCTTCTTTTAAAAAAGAAAAATGGAAGTAATATACAGTCAAAAACATTTGCTCAAAAAGACAGTACGGTCATAGGTAGAATAATTTCATACTCTTCACTCGAAGTCAGTGGAATTACAGGTAAGATACAGCGGATAGAGTATAATGTTGTTGTTGAACATCCAAAGATAGAAGATCTTGCAATCAATCTTGTTGCCCAGGATAACAGAACCATCTTTAACATATGGAATAAGGGAAATCATCAGGATAACGGAAAAACATTTAACGGCTCAACACAGATATTCAACTCAATTGCTCCTAACGGATTATGGAAGATCGCAGTAACAAATTCGGGCGACAGAAAAAACGGAAAGATAGTCAAGTGGCAGCTTAAAATATTCTATACAACCGAATAAGGTGAAATGCATATGAGAAAAACAGCAACAATTATATTATTTTTATCATTTCTTCCGGTTTTAATAATTGCGAAGAGTAATTTGTTCCAGCAAATAAAACCATTCGTAGATAGACTTGAGGATCAGCGGGCAAAAGCAATAACTCTTGAGGAATTTGCACCTTCAAAATTTCCGGGTTTTTCAGATCTTAGGAAAGCTAATCAAATCATAGAACAGATTGATTTTTTTAAAAGGAAATTCAAATTATCACTTAATGAATTCAACATAATTACAGATGAGATATTTCCGCTGCTTGAACACTATTCCGAAAATAATAGATCTGAAACTGATAATATATTAAAGGAATTGAATAATTTTGAAAAAAGAGGTAAATACAGCCTGTTTCATATACAAAAAAATCTCAATTATCTTCTCTTAAGAATTTCAAGACTCGAAAAAGAGTTGGATATGTTAAGGCTAAATAACAGACAAAAGGAACTTACGAAAGAAGATTTAAAAAAATCTTCAGGCAGCGACACAACTCTCCCCATACCGGTAAGAATAAGCCTTTTCAAAGAAGAAAAAAAAGAGTTAGAGAAGGAGCATGGATTCCAGGTAAAAAAACTCACTGAACTTAAATTTAAAGAATCTGAAAAAAAGAAAAAGATAGAGGAAAAGATTCTCGAAGTAAAAAAACTGAAAACCGAACGAAAAAACTCTTCTCTTGTAAAAGGAAAAATAAATGAAATTTTGTCATCTTCGATAAATCTCAGGGTCAACGGACTTGAGATCCCTCTTCTTAATACAACAAAAACCCTGATCTATATGACAAACACAAAAATATCCACACTAAAAGAAAAAATAGACCTTCTGGATCAGGATATTGAAATTTTGAAAAAAAGAAGAGTGAGTGACATTAGAACCGGAATAGTCAAAGCAATAATTGTTCTATTCTTCGCTATTATTGCAGTTTTACTTCTTATAAGACTTGCAGGAATTGTCAGCCGTAAAACACTGAAAAGAATAGAATCCAGCAAAAAGATAGGTCCCCATAAAAAACAAAGATATGAAACTCTCTCTTCGGTTATACTCTCTTTTGTTAAAATAGTGCTTTGGACATCTGCAGCAATCTGGGTGATGGGCATTCTTAATATAAACTATGGTCCTTTCCTGATGGCAGCAGGAGGTATCTCACTTGCTATCGGTTTTGGTGCTCAATCTCTTGTCAAAGACCTTGTCACAGGTTTTTTTCTCCTAATGGAAGAACAGTTTGCTCTCGGAGATGTTGTGGAGATAAATGGAAAAACAGGTACAATAGAAAAAATTTCTTTAAGAACCGTAAAATTCAGATCTCTCGACGGAACGCTTCATACTATTCCGAACGGAAATATTTCAACTGTTTCCAACTCTACTTATCAGTGGTCAAGAGCTGTCGTTAACATCGGAGTTTCCTATAACGACAACCATGAAAAAGTTATTTCCGTATTACAGAATATTTGTGACAAGATCTACGATGATCCTGATTGGAAAGGAAAATTTATTGAAAAACCCTCCCCGCAAGGAATACTGTCTTTCGGGGACTCGGCGGTAAACTACAGAATAATTGCTAAAACCGAGTCCGGACAACAGTGGGGAATCGGAAGAGAATTAAACATCAGAATAAAAAATGAATTTGACAAAAACGGAATTGAAATTCCTTACAACTATTTGAATGTGATCAATAGTCACGAATAATCTAAGATTTTTCAAGAAGATCTTTTAAAGCAAGACCGAGGGTTTTTATCGTATAGGGCTTCCGGATATAATCGGTATTCTTAAATTGAAGTATCTTTTCCGTTTCATCACTCCTTGAGAAACCGCTGACAATTAATACTCTCTGACTCGGATTGATCTCCGACAATTTTTTGTATATCTTTGCCCCGCTTATTCCGGATTTCATAATCATATCGAGCAGAATAACATCAACGCTTTTCTTCTTAAGATATCTCAATGCCGATTCACCATCGGGAACTGTAACCACATTATATCCGAGTGAATCAAGAACAGCTTTGCCGATCTCTCTCTGATCTCTTTCATCATCAATAATTAAAACACTTTCACCGCTTCCCTTTAAAAATTTTAAAGATAATTCTCTGCTTTCTATTTTCACCTTTTTCTTCACTTTTGGAAAATATATTTTAAATGTCGTCCATCCTCCGTTCCTCATTATATCGATCTTAGCTTTATGATCTTTCACGGCATTCCATACAATTGTCAATCCAAGCCCGGATCCACTTTTCCCCAACAATTTCCCAGAGTAAAAAGGATCAAAAATATTCTTTTTATCTTTTCTTGATAATCCGATCCCGTTATCCGATACTGAAAGAACAATATATTTTCCCGGAAAAATATTCTCATAACCGTGAATGATCGAATCCGGATTTTCTTCATCAACCCCGATTTTCACAACACCTGATCTATCAATTGCCTCAAACGCATTAAGAATCAGGTTCATAACCATTTTTTCTATATGAAATTGCGAACAGTTTATGTAGGCCTTTTCAATTTTTGAATTAAATTGAAATTTAATTTCCGGAAATCTCTTTCTTATTTCTAAAAATTCAATCGATGAAATAAAATCAGATATGATATTTATAAGATTCGCAACTTTTTTTTTACTTGATACACCTCTTGTAACGGTAAGAAGGTCGGAAACAACTGCCGAAGCTCTTTCTCCCGCTTTTTCCAATTTTTCAATATGCTTCTTAAGCTTTTTATTTTCGGGGAATTCCCTTTTTATCAACTCCGGATAGGTCACAAACAGTGATAAAATGTTATTCAGATCATGTGCAACACTTCCGGCCAAAAGCCCTAATGCTTCCATTTTTTTCGATCTGTTTAATTCTTCTCTTAACTTTTCCTCTCTTTTTAATGCTCTGACTCTTCCAGTTATATCATTAAAAATAATTATTTTTCTACCTTCAAGATTGCCGGCAATGATATCAATTCGCCTTGAACCCTTTTTATTTGTTAAAAATCTTATATTGCTCCATTCCGCAGTTTTTTCCTGATTAGGTTCAACAATTCTTTCTTTCCATTGAGCAACAATTTTTTTTCTGGTCTTTAATTCCGGAACCATCAATTTCCACATATGGTTCAAATCTTTTATTTTATTTGTTTTATATCCGAAGATTTCCATAAATCTTTTATTTAAAAATTTTATTCTATCTTTCTGATCAAACAACGCAATTGCAACCGGAGATTGTTCAACAACAAGTCTGAAATTTTCTTCGCTCTCTTTCAAAGCTTCTATTATCCTCTCTCTTCTTCTTCTCTCTTTTAATACCGTTGCGGCTTTGATCATAAAATAAATGTAGAGAAAACCGATAATCACAAGGAAGACAATAGTTTGAGTCCACTTATCCTTAAAGCTCTTCATTGTTGCAAGAGCTTCTTTTCTTGATATTGCAACTGCAATGGACCAATATGTGTTTTTCAAATTAACCGGAGAGTAGGATACAAGATAGCTCTTCTTCCCGATAATATAGGATGAATCATCTTTAAATCCGGAACTCATTTTTTCTATGATCTTTTTTTGTGAATCGGATTTTACAAAATCGACCATCTTCTCTCCGACCATTTTTTTTTCATTTGAATAGAGAATGATTCCTTCTCTGCTTATCATCCATACGGAAACGGATATTCCTCTCTTCAGACTCTGTAAAAAATTATCTGCAATTGTTTTGAATGGTATTAATATGGCAATAGTCCCATTAAACTTTCCATTATCAAAGATAGGGACATGATATGCTATTGTCCTAAACCCCTGAACAGTCATAAACACATCACTTAATACAGGCTTTTTTTCTTTTAAAATATATCTGATATGATCTTGATAACGGATATCTTTTCCTATTGCATTTTTAGCATACGGAAACGTATATACAATAACACCGTTTTTATTTACCCGTGTGATCCCCGAAATATCTCCTGATGAAATATTGTAAAAATCTTTTATAATATTTTCCCCGGTACTATCCATATTTGATATACATTTCAAATATGCAAGCAGTCTTAATTCGGAATAATATCTTTTAAAAAAAAGCTCGATCCCCTTACCTGTCTGCTTTGTCAAAATATTAAGTTGTGAATATGCTTTTTTAACAGTTTGTCGTTCAACATCATAATAAATTGATAAAAAGAGGAATATAAAGATAATTATTAAAAGAGGTATTAAAAAATATCGCCTTTTTTTAAATCTCATCTTTCCCCGATAATAATTTTATATTACTCAAAAAATATTGTCAAAACATATGCAGATAGTATAAATAAATAGTTTTTTAATTTAATATTCTTTAAAATTCCCACATTTCGCAGCCGGAACAAATTTCTTCATTTCTCAAAAACTTTATTTTTCCTATTTATGCATGTAAAAAAATTTTTTTTCAAACTTAATATTGATTTGTAGCTCCTAAAGTTATAAATTGTATGTTTGTTAAATAAAATAACACAAACGGAGGTGTTAAATGTCAAAAATAGATATTTCACTTAAAAATTTGGATGAGATCTTTCCGGAGAACTTTACTCAGGAACAGCTTGCAAAAGCAAAAACACTATTTTTAAAGGAACTTGCCGGTACAACTCATAAATTTTATGGAGGCAAGATTCAGACGATGCCTAAGGCAGGTGTCTACGGATTTAACTGGTTTAACGTCTGGTATACTCCGGGAGTATCCAAGGTTTCAACTACTATCAGAGACAATAACATCTCTTCATATGATCTTACAAACAGAGGAAATCTTGTTGCTGTAGTTTCAGATTCGACAAGAGTTCTCGGTGACGGAGACTGCACTCCTTCCGGAGGACTTGGTGTAATGGAAGGAAAAGCATTTTTAATGAAATATCTCGGAGGAGTGGATGGAGTAGCTCTTTGTATTGACAGCTATAATGAAAAGGGCGAGCATGATCCCGATAAAATAATTGATTTCGTAAAGATGATACAACCCAGTTTCGGTGCGGTAAATCTGGAAGATATTTCTCAACCGAACTGCTATAAAGTTCTTGATACGTTAAGAGAAGAAGCAGACATTCCGGTTTGGCACGATGATGCCCAGGGAACCGGGTCTGTAACTCTTGCCGGATTAATAAATGCTCTGAGAATTGTGGATAAGGATATCGATAAAATAAACATAGTTTTTCTTGGTGCGGGAGCCTCCAACACAACAATCTCAAGATTGATAATAAAAGCGGGCGGAGACCCCGAAAGAATGGTTATGTTTGATTCAAAAGGTTCACTCCATAGTGACAGAGATGACATTAAATCAGATCCGAGATTTTATCGCAAATGGGAACTTTGCCTGAAAACAAATCCGGGAAAAATCAAAACCATTGAAGAGGCTATCAAAGGTGCGGATGTACTTATTACTCTGAGTACTCCGGGTCCAGATGTTGTAAAACCGGCATGGATTAAGAGCATGGGTACAAAGCCTATCGTATTTGCATGTGCAAATCCGGTTCCGGAGATTTATCCGTATGCAGCAAAAGAGGCAGGTGCCTATATTGTTGCTACAGGAAGAGGTGATTTCCCTAATCAGGTAAACAACTCCCTCGGATTTCCCGGAATTCTCAAGGGTTCACTTTCAGTAAGAGCAAAAAAAGTTACGGACAATATGGCAGTAGCAGCATCCTACTCGGTTGCTGATTTTGCCCAGAAAAAAGGTATCTCTCCGGATTATATTATGCCGACAATGGATGAGACGGAGGTCTTTGCCCACGAAGCGGCAGATGTAGCAATGCAAGCTATAAAAGATGGCGTCGCAAGAGTTACCCCTGACAGAGAATCCGTTTACAAAGAAACTCTGGAAGGCATTATGCATGCAAGAAAATCCTTTGAAGCTTTGATGGATAAAGAGTATATAAAAAAACCGGATATTTCAATTCTCGAAGATGCACTAAAAGTTGCGATTGACGGAGTGAAATAGAAATACTCCCGAAATATTTTTTTCTTGAAGAGAATAGTTGACAAATATTATAAACTATTCTAAAATTCATTTATGAATATAACGCTTAAGACCGAGTATGCTTTAAGAGCTCTACAAGAGATCGTAAACAGCGGAAAAGGCAAACCGATAAGCAGGAGAATAATTGCTGACAGGCAGAAGATTTCCGAACATTTTCTGGAAAAGATCTGCCTCGATCTAAAAAAGAATAATATCGTCAAAAGCGTTATGGGACCCGGCGGAGGTTTTATAGTCTCAAAAAAATTGAAGGATATCTCTCTGTGGGATGTCTATACATCGGTAGAATCCAATGACAACTGGCTGAGCAATTGCTATCCGGGGAACAAGAACGATTGTGATATTTCGGAAAAATGCAGAGTTAAAGATATCTGGTTTGTTTTTAATGATAAAGTCAGACACATTATGAAAAGCCTTACACTACAGGATATACAGATAGATGAGTAAAGAAAAAGATAAAAAAAAAATTAAGCAGAAAGAGATGTTTCGCAATATGGAAGCCGAAGAGTATAAATATGGCTTTAATACAAAGATCGAGATGGATACGGTCGGGAAAGGATTAAATGAAGATGTTATAAGACTTATCTCAAAAAAAAAAGAGGAACCTGATTTTCTGCTTGAATGGAGACTCAAAGCCTTCAGACACTGGAAGACTATGAAGATGCCGAAATGGGCACATTTGAAGATAAAACCTATTGATTTTCAGGAAATTGTCTATTATGCAGCTCCTAAAAAAAAGAAACAGTTAAAAAGCTTGGATGAAGTTGATGACGAACTTCTGGATACATTTAATAAATTGGGGATTCCTCTTGACGAACAGAAAAAACTTTCAGGAGTAGCCGTGGATGCAGTCTTCGATAGTGTCTCGGTTGCTACGACTTTTCGTGGAAAACTTAAAGAACTCGGTATAATATTCTGTTCTTTTTCAGAAGCGGTCAAAGATTATCCGGAACTGATAAAAAAATATTTGGGAAGCGTTGTCCCGTACAATGACAATTTTTTTGCAACTCTTAATTCCGCAGTATTCAGTGACGGAACTTTCTGCTATATCCCGAAAGGTGTAAAAAGCCCGATGGAGCTTTCCAGCTATTTCCGTATCAACACTGCAAATATAGGTCAGTTTGAAAGAACACTGATTATTGCAGAAGAAGGAAGCAGTGTAAGCTATCTCGAAGGATGCACTGCTCCCATCAGAGATGAAAATCAACTTCATGCGGCAGTCGTCGAATTAATTGCTTTAAAAGATGCAAAAATAAAATATTCCACAGTTCAAAATTGGTATCCGGGAGACAAAGAGGGAAGAGGCGGCATATATAATTTTGTAACCAAGAGAGGAATTTGCAAAGGTGATAATTCAAAAATTTCATGGACCCAAGTCGAGACAGGATCGGCAATAACATGGAAATATCCAAGTTGTATACTTAGAGGCAATAATTCGGTTGGTGAATTTTATTCGGTTGCACTGACAAATAATTATCAGCAGGCGGATACGGGAACAAAGATGATCCATATCGGGAAAAATACAAAAAGCACAATTCTCTCAAAAGGAATATCTCTCGGACACAGCAATAACTCATACAGAGGACTTGTCAGAATGTCAAAAATGGCTCAAAACTCAAGAAATTTTTCCCAGTGTGATTCACTGTTGATCGGAGATGATTGCGGTGCACATACATTTCCCTATCTTGAAGTAATAAAGAACAACAGTTCTCAGGTTGAACACGAAGCAACTACATCAAAGATAGGCGAAAACCAACTGTTCTATCTTCAGCAAAGGGGATTAAGTCAGGAAGATGCGGTTTCAATGATCGTGAACGGATTCTGTAAAGAGGTTTTTAACGAGTTACCGATGGAGTTTGCGGTAGAAGCACAAAAGCTGCTTGGTTTGAGCCTTGAAGGAAGTGTGGGATGACAATAATTACAGGAGCGGATATATGTTGGAAATAAAATGTTTAAATGTTGAAATAGAAGGGAAAAAAATTCTCAATGGAATAAACCTAAAAATTAAAAGAGGAGAGATCCATGCAATCATGGGACCGAACGGCTCCGGTAAAAGTACTCTTACACAAGCAATAACAGGAAGAAGCAGTTATCGTGTAACACGGGGAGATATTATATATAAAGGGAAAAATATCATAGAAATGGAACCTGAAATAAGAGCAAGGGAAGGAATTTTCGCAGCATTCCAATATCCTGTTGAGATCCCGGGAGTAAACAATGCCTATTTTCTCAGAACCGCATTAAATGCGATTCTCAAATACAAAGGATTGGAGGAGATTGAAGCACTGGACTTTTTGAAAATGGTAAAGCAAGAGATGAAACGGATAGGAATGAGTGAGGAGATGTTAAAAAGATCCGTCAATGAAGGTTTTTCCGGAGGGGAGAAAAAAAGAAATGAGATCCTGCAGCTTTCAATATTAAAACCTGATCTTGCAATACTTGATGAGACCGATTCCGGACTTGACATAGATGCTTTGAAAATAGTAGCCGAGGGAGTTAACAGATATCACACAGATGAAAATGCGATAATTATGATCACTCACTACCAGAGACTTCTCGACTATATAAAACCGGATTTTGTTCATGTCCTATCGAATGGTCGGATTATAAAGTCCGGTGGAAAGGAGCTTGCATTTGAACTTGAAGAGAAGGGATATGATTGGATACCCTCGGAGAACATTCACGAAGGAGACTGTAATTGACGGAAAGATCGGATTTTTTTCTAAATAAAATCAAAATATCAGATGCGGGAAATAACCCCGTTTATAAAAACAGACATATAAAAAACATTAAAGTAAAGGCGGCGGAAGCCTTGAATATTTCACGTTTTTTAGATACTTCCGGAGAAAAATGGAAATATACGGATCTCAAACTTCTCTTTGATAAAAATTTCAGAACAGCATCACGCCTGCCATTTAAAACAGTTAAAAAAGATTTAATTAAAAATACGTTTTGTGAATTAAAAGAGGGAATTCACATTGTTATTATTGACGGATATTTTTCAGAAGAACTCTCCGATCTTAATAACATTCCTAACGGATTGTCTGTCTCCGGTTTCCTTTATAACAATAACATTGATTCCAAAACAGATATGCTCGGATCGGTTGCCTCGGTAAAAAACAACAGCTTTTTATCTCTTAACTCTTCACTCTTTGAAGATTATATTATTATCAGTGCAAAAAGCGGGGCAATAATAGAAGAACCCGTCTTCATCACATTGATAAGTACGGGAGAATCGGAACTTACTATAAATTCTCCGAGAATATTCATTCACTCCGGAGAAGGGAGCCGTATGGAAGTTATCGAAGAATATACCGGAAGGGAAAACCCAACTTATCTGACAAATTCCGTTACTGAGATCCTTTTAGAAAAAAACTCTTTTCTAAATCATCATAAGATTCAACTTGAGAATAAAAATTCTTTTCATATCGGATATCTCTCCGTCTCACAAAAAGACAACAGTATTTTCAACGCCTATCTTTCATCTTTCGGAGGAAGTATAAGCAGAAATGAGATAACCGCTTCAATCAACGGCGAATCATCCGAGTGCCACTTAAACGGCATTTATATGCTGAATGGACATCAGCATATTGATAACCATACCGAGATCTATCACAACTCGCCCGGTGCATCAAGTTCTGAAAAATATCACGGAATACTTGATGGTGAAACGAAAGCTGTATTTGACGGGTTAATCTATGTAGCAAAAGGAGCTGTTAAAACAGATTCAACTCAGAGTAATAATTCACTTCTCATTTCGGAAAATGCCACAGTTGACTCAAAACCGGCTCTTGAAATTTATGCTGATGATGTTAAATGCTCTCATAGTGCAACAGTCGGTCAAATGGATGAGGAATCCATATATTATTTGAGGTCACGGGGAATAGGAAAAGAGGATGCTGTCAGAATACTAACATCAGGATTTGCCGATGAGATTATTGAAAAGTTCACGATAAAACCTGTAAAGGAAAAAGTTTCAAAGATATTATCTGATAAATTATCGGAGATGAAAAATGAATAAAAGAATTGAAAGGGAGAATAATTCAAACGACAATATGGATTTGAAAACAATAAGAGAGGATTTCCCCATCTTAAAAGAGAAAGTTAACGGAAAGCAACTTGTATATTTTGACAATGCCGCCACTTCTCAGAAACCATCTTCGGTTATTGACAGAATATATAAATATTACAAGAATGAAAATGCAAATATACATAGAGGAGTTCACTATCTCAGCAATCTCTCTACAGATAATTATGAATCAAGCAGAGAAAAAATAAAGGATTTCATTAATGCTAAAAATTCCAGAGAGATAATCTACACAAGAGGAACAACGGAAAGTATAAATCTGATTGCACAAAGCTATGTAAAGACCCGCGTAGAAAAAGATGATGAAATTCTGATATCCGCAATGGAACACCATTCAAATATCGTCCCATGGCAATTTATCTGTAAAGAGAAAGAGTGTAAATTAAAAATCATCCCGATGAATGAAAAGGGAGAACTTATTTTTGATGAATTTAAAAATATGATAAATGAAAAAACTTCATTTATTTCGATAACACATGTTTCCAATGCACTCGGGTCGATTAACAATGTAAAAGAGATTGTAAAATTTGCACACTCTAAAGGAATAAAAGTTCTTGTTGACGGAGCACAATCGATTCCTCATATGAAGATAGATGTAAAAGATATAGGCTGTGACTTTTTTGTTTTTTCCGGACATAAAGTTTACGGACCTACCGGGATCGGTATTCTCTATGGTAAAGAGAACATCCTTGAGGAGATGGAACCATACCAGGGCGGAGGAGATATGATCCGTTCCGTTACATTTGAAAAAACCATATTCAACGATCTACCATATAAATTTGAAGCCGGGACTCCGAATATTGCAGGTGCAATAGGACTCGGTAAAGCAATCGATTATGTTACATCTATCGGGATCTCTAATATCGTAAAGCATGAAAAAAAACTTCTAGATTATGCAACAAACCGCCTTAAAGAGTTTAACGACATTAGAATAATCGGTGAATCATCGGAAAAATCAGGAGTCATCTCTTTTTATATGGATTCCGTTCATCCTCATGATATCGGTACTATTCTTGATCAGGAAGGTATTGCAATAAGAACCGGACATCATTGTTCTCAGCCCGTAATGGATTTTTTTAAAGTTCCCGCTACTGCACGAATCTCATTTGCATGTTATAATACATTTAAAGAGATTGATCTTTTCACAGATGCTCTGAAAAAATTGCACGAGGTATTTGGATAATGTCTGAATTAAATGAACTTTATCAGGAAATAATTTTAGAACACAATAAACATCCGAGAAATTACGGGAAACTTGATCATCCGACACACAAAGCCGAAGGATATAACCCGATGTGCGGTGATCACTATTCTATCTATCTGAATGTTGAGAATAATATAATTAAAGATATAACTTTTGAAGGAGCCGGATGTGCAATTTCCAAATCATCAGCTTCATTAATGACCCAGAATCTAAAGGGGAAAACAGTTGAAGAGGCAAAAAGGATCTTCGGAGAATTTCACGACATGTTAACTAAAGAAGATGATTGCGTTGAAGTTCCGGAGGATATTTGTACTGTTGAACCCCTTAAGGGAGTCCGGGAATTCCCGACAAGGATCAAATGTGCAACTCTTATCTGGCACACAATGAAAAATGCACTTGAGAAAAAAGAGGAAGATCAAAATAAATAAGAGTGAACGGATATGGATGAAAAAAAGAAACTGGAACGAGAGATAATTAAAGCACTAAAGACGGTATATGACCCCGAGCTTCCCGTAAACATTTACGATCTCGGACTTATTTACGCAATAGATATTGCCGATGATAACAGTGTAAATATAAAAATGACTCTCACTTCTCCCAATTGCCCCGTTGCAGACTCTCTTCCTTTCGAAGTGGAAATGAAAACCGGGTCAATTGAAGAAGTTACTTCTGTAAAAGTTGAACTTGTTTGGGACCCGCCGTTCAGTAAGGAGATGATGTCCGAAGAGGCAAAATTTCTACTGGGTATGTTCTAATTATTTAAAGAACTATGCTCAAATTTTTTATACAATGAATCCCAGTAAAGGGAATCACCTTTAAGCCATTTATCAAACCATGCTATTATCGTCTTCATCCACCTTACTCTTTTCCCATATTCAAGGATCCAGTGTGATTGCCCTTTAAATGTTACTAAAGCAACCTCTTTACCCAGAAGTTTAAGAGCAAGAAACATCTGATAGCTTTCACCCGGGGGAACATTGTTATCAACATCTCCATGCAAAAGGAGGAGGGGAGTATTTATCCTGTCAGCCATAAAAAGAGGACTGTGTCCTACGTAAAGATCTTTTCTATTCCATGGGAAACTGTTGGCTGTGGCAATCCCGCTATAAGTATATCCCCAATCTCCTACGCCCCAATAACTTGATAAAGCACTGATTCCCGCATGGGAAATAAATGCGGAAAAAATATCCGTCTGTGTTGCAAGATATTGTGTCATGAACCCTCCGTATGAAGCACCCATTGCACCGACACGTTTCGGATCTATAAAGAGATGAGTTCTCAACAACTCCTTTGTTGCTCCTATGATCTCCTTAGATGTTGTATTACCCCAATCATTAACATGCACGGCAGAAAACTTCTGTCCGAAGCCGGTGGCTCCGCTTGGTTGTAGAACATACACAATGTAACCGTTCGCAGCATACCAGTTAAAAGGATACCTTCCTCCGAAACTTCTCTCAACGGGTGAAGTGCCGCCATAATAATAGACAATGCAAGGATATTTTCTTGCTGCATTAAATCCCGGTGGATAGTATATCCTGCCGATTATCATACTCCCGTCCGGTTTTCTATAATTCCAATTTTCCAGTTTTCCTAATTTAACTCCATTGAAATCATTTCTATTATAATCTTTAAGAAGGGATACTTTTCCTCTTTTAAGATCAACACTGTACAACTTATACGGCATTGTTGAACCGGAACCCCAGAAAACGGCGGTTGAACCAAAAGAAGAAAATCCGATATTGCCGATAACATCAACAGGAGTTTTTATTTCAAAAAAATTCTTTCTTTTAAATGTATATTTAAACAACTTAACGTAAGAACGATCTTCAGCTTTTACATATATATTACCATCTTTTCTATTCCAGAATACAGATGAGACAGAAGGCATAAAAGATACGGTTAAAGGAGTGACTTTTGTAGAACTCAAGTCATACATATACAGTTGATTATCATATTCGTTCGGGATCACTCCTTTATTCAGAGACGGTGATCTGCCAATACCACCGAACGAGGAAGGACCTCCGGAAAAAAGAATTTTTCCCGAATCAGGTGACCAGCTTACAGGAGTCGCAAAATTTGATTCGAATAGCTTTCTGCTTTTTAATGTTTTTACATCAAGAAGAAAGAAGACAGATCTGAAATAAGGTCTGTTTTTTGCATCGGATATATCCTTTATTAAAAGTATTTTATTTGAATCCGGACTTATCATGAAATTGCCGAGATTCTTAGCATAACCGCTTATCCTGTGAGTCACACCGCCTTTTGGGAAAAATATATAGATAGAATTTTCATAACTTCCGAATTTCGACCTATCGGGTATCTCCGAGATATATTTAAACGATTTCCCCATATCTTTTTTTTTGAATCTTGAATATACAATAAAAGAATTGTCAGGTGACCAACTAAAATCAGATAGGGATTCAATATTCCCAAGAATTTTTCTCACACTCATATTTTTTAAATTAAAAACAAATATGGAATCACGATTTTTATCAGATCTTGAGAAAGAAAAACTTCGGGAATTTTTCATCCACTGTAATCCCTTTATATTTCCTATTGTTTCCGTATTTAAAACAGTCTTCCCCGTTCTTATATCCACTATTTCCGTCCACTTTTCGGATTTGCCTGATATATTGGTTCTTTTCAAACTTACCGCTGAAAATCTTCCGTCCGGAGATATTTTTATCCCGCTTACAGACACCATATTCAGAATATTTCTAAAATTAACTCTTCTGTTAAGATCGGTTGAAAACTTCAAATCTCCTCTTTTCATAAGATTTCTGTCTTGAATATATACTGAGGGTGAAACAGGGATTCCATCTGTTGAAAACAGTTTAATTAAAAGTATATGTTTCTCGTTTAAAAGATCGAGCGTTATTTTCAGCGACCTGTTTTTTTTATTATAATTTTTATTCAACAATTTTCCATCAAGATAGATATCGATCAGATTTTCACCGATATTTTCAATAGCAAGATTGACCTTTATCTTTCTGAATGCATCCGGATAGACAGCAAAATAGTAGACTGAATTTTTACTGTTCCCGGTTGAGATATTTCCGGATTTTTTCCATTTGCAAAAAACTCCCCTTCTCCATTCAATACTTTTACCGGCAATCGGTTTTATTATCCTTTCATCAATATAACGCTGATTAGCCTTGTCTCTATCGGATTTAAAATTTTCCGATTCAAGTGCTGTAATTTTCAAAGGTCCTAATTTAAGCCATGAATTTATCAGAAATCCTTTGTCGGTATTGTTTTTAATATCCGAACCGAAAACAGAAACTGCAAAAAGCACTATAAATATAGATATTGTCTTGAATCTCATTTTAACCTCCGTTATAACTGAATTATTTTGGGGAACTGATTTAAACATAAAACATTATATACGAAATTTGAGAAATAGAGTTATATTAACTGATCATCAAATTATTAATAAACCGAATCTCTTTCAATCTACGAAGAAGATCGGTAATCTTTATTCGGTATATTTCTATATTTTAAAATCTGAAGATTATTCCTATCAAAGCTCTTACACCGGAGAAGTCTATATCCTCAAGTTCCGCTCCGACTTTCATCTTGTTAAGGTCATATCTGACATCAATCAGAAAATCCAGTCCCGGAGTGATTTCATAGTAGACACCGGCAAGTACGGTTCCGCCTGTTGAAGTTTTATATTTCGTATTAAGATTTATCTCATCACTCTTCTCTTTAACCGCAAGTGAATTCAAAGCTATTCCTACAAACGGAAGCATTTTTTCACTTCGCCCGAAAAGATATCTTAAACCGAGATTAAACTCAAACATTGAAAGATTAACTTTTGAAACCGATAAAGTTGATCCGGTTTTTGCAAGATACAATGTGTCAAAAAGAATTTCCAGTTTTTTTGAAACTCTGTAGGATAGAGTAAACATTGCAGAAAAGTTTCCCGATCCGTAAACATTTTTAAATATATCATCTGAAACCATTAAGTAAGATCCACCGGCACCAACCGCAAATCTTTTCTTTGCTATCTTCTCTCTTTTAATATCGGTAGGACTCTTCTTTCCGATAAAAACTTTTCTACCTGAATGACTGTCATATGTATAAATCTTAATTTTTTTATTATTATCAAGACAAAGCAGATTATTAACAATAAGATCCTCGTTCTCTTTAAGACCTGATGCTACCGCAACACCCTTTTCCCCGAAAGAGAGTATTTTCAAATATCTTTTCTCCGCTTTTTTACCTTTGGAAATAAAAGCAAAATAGCCTTTGGAATCTCTCAGCAATTCATTGTTGGAAAGAATTATCCTGTTTTCAAAGTTTCCGAATACCCTTACAACAGCCTTCATTCCTATAGTGATCTGATTGTAGGAATCTTCTACGATAACCTCTCTTATTCCATTGGATTCTACAAGTTTCCCGGAATATTTACCTTTAATTCCTTCAAAAGTCACCTCAACCTTGAGATTAGAGATTTTTTTCAATTTGCCTTTGAATTCAACCGGAATCCTAACCCTGCTCTTTTCAACCAATTTAGCAAGAACATCACCGGATTTTACATCATCACCGGATTTTACAATAAAAGTCAATGTTCCCGATGCTTTCGCATACAATTTTGAATCATTTATAGTTCCGTGAATCAGTGCAAGTTGCTTGGAAATAATTCTTATCTTATCTTTTACTTCATTTTCCAGCTGAAGATTTCTATCACTCCAAACCTCAACATCGGAAAGAACTTTTTTCCACTGATCAAGTTGTCTCTGCTTTTCAATTTTTTTCTGTTCAAGATCATTAACATCAAATTCAAGCAATAATTCTCCTTTTTGAATCATACTGCCTGCGGATTGATAGACATTTGCAATTTTTCCTGAAATCCCGGATCTTTCAATATCCGCAACCCCGGATTCAACATGAGACTTATACTCTTCTCCGGCATATATAGAACCTTTAACCAATTTTCTTGTCATTACCTTTACAACGGACGGACAATTATCAAATTCTCCCCATTCACTATTCTTTTTCTTACCAACAAATTTAATTTTAGAAATTATCTGCACAGGTTTTTGTTTATAAACCTTTTTTGCAACTTTTTTTTCTATAGGTTTTTCCTGCTTTTTTGCTTTAGGCTTTTTTACTTTGTGTTTTTTAACTTTTTTCTTACTCTTTTTAACGGGAATAATACCTTCAATAACTTTAATTTTCTTTCCGTCTTTAAGGCAGACATTTTTTGTTAATATTATAATATCACCGGCTACCGCTCCCGAAACAATCACAACTTTCTTTCCGTCCGTAACACCGGTCTTAATATATATTTTTTTGGCTCTTTTCTTTTCAATAGTGTAAACATATTTTCCGCCATCATCTTTTAACAACAAACTATTATCCAAAACCGGGACATCCTTGTACACTTTAGAAAGAACTGTAAAACTTGCTTTATCGGATGCAGTAAGTTTAAAACCTTCATTGTTTATTAAAACAAAAATATTACTTCCCTCTCTTTTTAATTCACCCTCGAATTCACCTTTACCTTCAATCTCTATTTTTGCATTCTCCAACCCTTCAAAAACAGTTATATCCTCTGAAGATATTTCCATCTTCATCACAGAATTATCGAGAACTACAGCAATCTCATCTCCTGCATTAATCTTACTGCCGTTTGTAATAATGGATAAAATCTGACCTGAAACATTTGAAGAGAGAGCTGAATTTCTCTTTTTTTCCATAAGATCTGAGATGCGGGCATCAAACTCACTGACTTTTCTTTCCGCCTGTTTTTCTGCTCTCGGACTTCTGACCTTCCAGCCTCTTCTCTTTTTCAGTTTTGTTTTCCAATCCCGAAGAGAAGTTCTTGCATCATTTAACAACCGGTCGATATCAGATGTGTCAAATCTTAAAATCACATCCCCCTTCTCTATCTTATCTCCTGATTTAAACATTACGGAACTAACAGTACCGGATACCGGAGATACTACAGCGGCTTTACCGCCGTCTTTAAGGAGTCCTTTAAATTTCTTATACTCTTTGACATCTCCGGTTTTTACAGTGCCTGTTTTCACATTAACTTTTCTTGGACATTTTATTTTCTTATTTGATAATTCATCTGCATTCTTGCTCTTTGAAACACTCTTTTTTTCAAAAAGAACATATAAAACACCTGTCGAACCTAAATTATCCTTATAGTTAGCACTTATATATTTATATGAATAGATATTCTCTTCAATCTTTTTTCTTGATTCGTCATTACAATAAATCCTGACCTCAACCTGATCTTCATGTTCAAATGAACCGAATGATTCATAGTTCAGGATTTCTTTATTTTTCTTTAAAAAATCAACAAACTCCCGAACCCCCATTTTCTTTCCCGTCGCCTGTGCAATTCCGAAACCACTAAGAAAGAATATAGCTGATATTAATATAAATATGTACAAACCTCTATTTTTCATTAAACAACTCCTGCTTTGAATTTGAAAGAACAAAACAGGATTATACTTTAATAATAATAAAAAAGTCAATCAAATGAGATAAGGTTTATCATAGTCTGATAATAAAAAATAAATACCGATAGAAAAATTTTGAAGAATAATTTTGTTTTTTTTTAACTTTATCTATTGACAAACATCTTTTCAACATCTAAACTTGCTTACTTGAAAGATGAAACCTTTCTCTTTCCGGTAGAATAAACTTGAATTTTAATAATTTTGAGTATAAAACTATTCAGGAGGTTACAGATGATAAGAAAGACCGGATTCGTTTTAATGGTTTTACTGATTTCCATCCTGTTCTTTAATCTTGAGGCAACTGATCGAAAAGGAGTTTCACCCTCTGCCGATCACACAAAGTTTGCAATTCTCAATCAGGATTTCAAAAACCCGGAAGATGTAACGAAAGCCTGCCTTTCGTGCCATACCGAAGCCGCCCGTGAGATAATGAAAACTTCCCATTGGACATGGAGTTCTGAATCAAAAAAAGTACCCGGTAAAAAAGGAAAAACAGTGAAACTGGGTAAAAAAAATGCACTGAATAATTTTTGCATCTCTATTCAAGCAAATGAATCCAGATGTACCTCATGTCATATAGGATACGGATGGAAAGACAAACATTTTGATTTTTCAGATGAATCCAAAGTAGATTGTCTGATTTGTCATGACACAACCGGAACATATAAAAAATTCCCCTCGGGTGCAGGATATCCTGTCGGAGGAAACTTCGGTAACCTAAAAGGAAAAGATTCTCTCTTTTTTATAGGCAACGGAAAAACATATAACAAACCGGACTACAGAAAAATTTCACAGAATATAGGAAAACCCGGAAGAAATAACTGCGGGGTATGCCACTTCTACGGAGGCGGCGGTAATGACGTAAAACACGGAGATTTAGATAAATCACTCGTCAATCCTTCAAAGAAAATCGATGTCCATATGGCTGTTGACGGTGCAAATATGCAATGTATCGACTGCCACTACTCGGAAAATCATGATATTAAAGGACAGCTCTATTCGGTGGAATCCGAAAATAGGAACAGAATTAGTTGTGAAAAATGTCATACTGAAAATCCTCATACGGAAAAACTATTTGTAGAAAAATTTGACGAAAGATATAACAAAAAACTATTAAACAAGAAAAAACCTAAAGTTACATTTGACCATCTTCTACTTGACAGACACAGCAAAAACATTGCCTGCCAGACATGCCACATCCCCTACTATTCAAAGACCTACAAGACCAAAGTATTCTGGGATTGGTCAAAGGCAGGGAAAAAATTCACAACCGGTCCGAATAAAGGCAAACCTCTGGTCATCAAAGATAAAGAAGGTCATGTGACATATAACGGAATGAAAGGTGAGTTTAAACTGGCAAAAAATATCATTCCGGAATACTTTCTGTTCAGCGGAATTGCAGGTCATGTCATGATCGATGACAAAATTGATCCGAATAAACAACCTATAGAGTTAAACCATATGTACGGATTCTGCAACATGGGGAACACAAAAATATGGCCGATGAAAGTGATGAGAGGGAAACAACCTTACGATCCGGTCAATAAAACATTTATCTACCCGAAACTTTACGGTCCTAAAGGTTCCGGAGCATACTGGTCGGATTTTGATTGGAAAAGAGCAGCTGAAGAAGGAATGAAATATGCGGGGAAACCTTTCAGCGGAAAAGTGGGATTTGTAGAAACAAAAATGTATTGGCCGCTTACCCATATGGTCGCTCCTAAGGAAGATGCTTTGAAATGTTCCGAATGTCATTCGAGGAACGGTAGGCTAAAAGATATGAAAAGTTGCTGGATACCGGGAAGAGATAAAATTGATATCGTGGAAACCCTGGGATTTCTTTTTATTTTATTTTCACTTTTCGGAGTCTTCACTCACGGTTTACTGAGAATTTTCCTTGGGAAAAAGTTCAGGAAATAGGAGATATAAAATGAAAAAAATAAATCTATATTCAATATTTCAACGGTTTTCTCACTGGTTCCAATTTTTACTTATTTTAACACTCGGTTTATCAGGTTTTGAAATCCACGGTAATTATACACTTTTCGGATTTGATCATGCGGTAAAAATTCATAATATTTCAGCATTGATACTGATAATCTTATATGCATTCATCTTCTTCTGGTTTGCAGTAACAGGTGAATGGAGACAATACATACTGACAAGTAAAAACCTAAAAAATATGATTCTCTATTATACGGGAGGCATATTTAGAAACGAACCACACCCCGTAAAAAAAACAGAGCTAAGCAAATTAAACCCACTTCAGAGGATAACCTACTTTACATTTAGATTTCTATTGATCCCGCTTATGGTTATTACGGGAATAGTATACTTCTTCGCAACTATTAACATGGGAATAGATGTGAATCCTGTTAAAACAGTGAGCATTTTTCATGTTATCGGAGCTTTTTCAATAGTCATTTTTTTTATTATTCACGTATACATGACAACAACCGGTCATACATGGTTTTCAAATATAAAAGCTATGATAATCGGATATGAAGAAATTCCGGAAGATGATGCAGATTAACGGATTTATAAACTTATCTAATAGGATTTCGTAAAAATAACTTGGAAGTAGATGATATTGAATCCTAAACGGTCGTTTTTAAAAACAGGTCGATGTGGTAGAATCTGCATTCGGTTTTCACAAATACTTCCCAAGGAGGAAATATGAAAAAAACAATAACAATTACATTATCGCTTATGCTTACCGCTTTTTTAGCCGTTAATACAGGTTGCGGAAATAAAACAACAGGTCCTGCAAGTTCATCGGGAGTATCTTTGTATGAAATGGTTCCTGCCGATGCATCGGGAGTTTTTACGTTAAATATAAAAAAGCTCTCCTCCCTTTCTGTTTTTGATAAAATGCAAAAAGATATTGCAAATGATGACTTTACGGGAAAAGATAAATTTTTTAAAAATTATGAGGATTTTGTTGATAAAACAGGTATAGACCCAAAAAAAGACCTCTATTCCGTTGTGATAGCTGTTTTCGGAGATATGAAGGCAAAATCTCCGGAATTTTCAATTATTGCAAATCTTAAATATGACAAAACAAAAATATTGTCGATTCTTAAAGAAAAAGTAAAACCTTTAACAGAGGAAAGCTATCTCGGCTCAACTATCTACAAGTTTAAAGATGAAAAAGAAAAAGATATTGCTATGAGTTTCATCGCTCCCGATCTTATTTCGGCAGGTACTCCGGTTGCACTGAAAAAAACCTTAGATTTATCAAAAGGGAAAATAAAATCTCTTGAAACAAATAAAAAAATAATGGGTTTCCTAAAAAGAATCAAAGGTGATCCGATCCTATCATTCGTTTTCCCTATTCCGCCTGAATTGAGAGCGGTTAAGGGTTCTGGAATGTTCCGGATGGATCTCTCTAAAGCCGAAGCTGTTATTGGTCATGCAAATTATTCAGGCACCGATTGGACGGGAAATATCATACTGATCTCTCAGAATGAAGATGGAAATAAAAAAATGAAAACAAGTCTTGACGGCTTAAAAGGTTTCGGTGCAATGGCAGGACCGGAATTTGCAGAATTGGTTAACAGCATAAATATTTCCGCATCTCCTGAAAACCTGACAATTTCCATCTCTATTTCTAATGAACTTCTCGAAAAACTAAAAAAGAAAGCGAAAAAAAAAATAGGAAATATGAAAGACGAAAGCGTTCCTTCATTTAATCGGTAAAATCCGAAATTTTTATAAATATTTTTATTGAAAATTCAATTTTATTATGCTATAAAAATATTCAAAGAGGAGATAAAATGAAAATTGAAAAAAGAAAGAACGGTGATGTTACGGTTTTGGACATCAAGGGTAAAATATTGATTGGAGACGGAGTTGCAGAATTAAGAGAAGCTATAAACGAATCCGTTGACAACAAAGAGAACAAACTCCTGCTGAATTTTGAGAATGTACCATACCTTGACTCAACAGGTCTTGGAGAAGTTGTAAGATCATATACCTCTGTTAAGAACAGAGGCGGCGTTGTGAAAATAGTCAACCTTACAAATAAAGTGAAAGACCTACTCTCTGTCACAAAACTTATAACGGTTTTTGAAACTTTTGAAGACGAAAGCAAAGCTGTAGAAAGTTTTTAAATTAAACTGATTTTAAAATCCGGATTTGACGGAATTTAACAAAGGATTCAAATTATTTTTCATTTTACTCTTTATATTTATAGTTTTTTTTTCACTATCAACAAATATACCTACAAGACAGCGTGGGGGATTTTTTTCAGATGAGTCCAGCTACTTTTCAATAACTCAAAGTATTGCATACGATCTGGATATTAAATATTCCAAAGAAGATATTTCCAGAATAAAAAAAAATTTTGCTACAGGTCCTGAAGCAGTTTATCTAAAAAGATCAAAAAACGGTGTGTTGACATTCGCTAAATTTTTCGCATACCCACTTTTTGCCGCTCCGTTTTTTAGGATTTTCGGAGTAAACGGATTTCTTCTGTTTAACGGGCTTATGATATTTTTTGCACTTTTGGAAGGATTCTATTTCTTAAAAAAATTTCATGACGAAAAAAAGTCATTCCTTTTTACGCTTGTCTTTGTTCTCGCAACTGCTATTCCAGTATATATATGGTGGATGACGGCAGATCTGTTTAATTTTTTCATGGTATTTACAGGACTCTTTTTCTTCTTCTATCCTTTTCAAAATAAGAAATGGACATTTTTATCACCGGTTTTTTTCAGCATAGCGGTTTTTTCAAAACCCACGGTTATATTGCCGGCAGCATTAATTTTTTTGATTCTCTTTTGGAGAAAAGAATGGAAAAAATTTGTTGTTTTTTCAATAATTTCCATTTTAATCTGCTCCGGCTTTCTTGCATTCTATTATTCCCAATCAGGTGAATTAAACCCGATGAGTGGAGACAGGAGAAGTTTTCACGCCAAATTTCCTTACGAAAAGTCCGATTACACATTTGAAAACGGTTTTAAAATGAGTCTTGACAATTATAAAAAGAGATTTTTCCTGACTACGGAAGTAGCCGTTTTAAACCTGTTTTATTATTTTTTCGGAAGATTTACAGGTATGTTCATCTATTTCTTTCCGGCTGTATTTATTCTGTTTTTCTATTTTTTCAGAAAAAAAGAGCCTGAAGACCATTTTATTCTTGCGGCAATAGTTTTCGGAATACTCGTATATATATTATTTCTTGATCCTGTAAACTATTTCGGCGGCAGTGGTTCGGTCGGAAACAGATATTTTTTAACTTTATATCCGTTCTTTTTTTTCCTCGGATTTAAAAATAGAAATTTCAGATTTCTCCATATCCCCGTTATCATTTCTCTAATATTCCTTTCGGGAGTCTACATGGATATGAATTATCACTCGGCTTTTTCACGATATGCAGGGATATCTTTCCCGATAAATCTTTTCCCTCCGGAAAAAACACAATATGACAAACTCCCAACAAATGAAAACCCAAGAGCCTTTGGAAAAATTATCAGAGATGGAGAAAAACATTATTGGGTCTACTTTCTCAATGATAATTACCACCCCGTTAACAAAGATTCCTTCTGGACTTACGGCAACAAAAAACTTGAACTTTTTATGGCAACGGAAAAGCCGATAAAAAAATTTGCCTTTCTCATAATGAATTCCCCGACAAAAAACAGTGTAAAGATAAAAATTGCAGATATATCAAGGAAAATATTTCTTAAACCAAACCAGACATCCTTAAAATACTTTAAAAATATAAGAGGTCTCAGAATGAATAACAGATATATATATTTGATAAAAATTAAGAGTGAAAAATCATTCTCTCCCTATTTTGACGGAACAGATGAAAATGACAAACGAATATTGGGTGTTAAACTTCATATAGGAATAGAATATTAAATGTGCGGAATAACCGGTTTTTATCAAAATATTGCGATTGCCGACAAAAATATCCTGAAAAAAATGAATGACCGGATAATTCATCGCGGTCCGGATGATGAAGGCTTCTACTATTCGGGAAAGGTCGGACTTGCAGCAAGAAGACTTAGTATTATTGATCTCAATACCGGTCATCAGCCTCTCTCATCCCAATCCGGGAGATGCTGGATAACTTATAACGGAGAAGTATACAATTTTCCGGATCTTAAAAAAGATCTTGTCAGCAGAGGCTATAAGTTTAAGACAAAAACAGATACCGAAGTCATTGTTAATCTCTATGAGGAGTTCGGTGAAAAATTCGTCAATAAACTCAGGGGAATGTTTGCGATAGGAATTTATGATATTAAAAAAGATAAACTTATACTCGTCAGAGATCATATAGGTATTAAACCTCTCTATTACTCTCTTTTAAATGATAAAAAAAATCTGATATTCGGCTCTGAAATAAAATCCATTCTCGAATATCCCGGAATAGAAAAAATTCTTGACAGAAAGGCACTGGACTATTTTTTAACACTTGAATATATTCCCGCCCCTTTTTCAATATTTAAAAATATCAGAAAACTTCCGGCGGGGCATATATTAACATTTGAAAAGAAAAAACTATCAATAAAAAAATATTGGGATGTAGAAAAAAAACATTTTTCCAATGACCCGGAAGAGCTTAAAGAAATTTTTCATTCAATTCTGACCGAATCGGTGAAAATGAGAATGATATCCGACGTCCCGCTCGGAGCATTTTTGTCAGGAGGAATCGATTCAAGTTCAATTGTGGCTGCTATGTCAAAAATATCCGACCGACAGATAAAAACATTTTCTATAGGATTCGAGGAAAAATCATACAGTGAGCTGGAATATTCCGCTATTATTTCAAAACAATTCGGTACCGATCACTATACAAAGAATCTATCTCCGGATATTGAAGAATTAGTGTTGCACCTTTCGGAATTTCTCGATGAACCACTTGGAGATTTCTCAAATTTTCCCACCTATCTTGTATCAAAAACAGCAAGAGAAAAAGTAACGGTTGTTCTATCCGGCGACGGGGGAGATGAAATATTCGGAGGATATGAACACTATATTGCTCAGAAGATCTCCGGATCAATAGACCTCCCGTTTATCAGACCGTTTCACAAAACATTTTCAAAATTCACAAACCTCTTCCCTCCGTCCAAACTAAAAAAAGGTTTTGTAAACAGGATAAAAAGATATAGTGAGGGACTCGGGAATGATTTCAGAAACAGACATTTCAGATGGATGATATTTTTATCCAATTATCAAAAACTTCGTCTCTATTCAGACGAATTTATGGAAGATGATTTTTTATCAGGGCTTTATGAGAGAAACCCTTTCAAACACTATTTTGAAATCGGGAAAAATTTTAACGGACTAAACAATGATCTCTATTTAGACCTTAAAACATATCTGGTGGATAACATTCTCGTCAAAGTTGACAGAATGAGCATGGCAACGTCTCTTGAATCCAGGGTACCTCTTCTTGACCTGAAAATGGTTGAATTTGCATTTTCACTTCCACCGGAATTAAAACTTAAAGGTAAAAAAACAAAGTATTTCTTAAAAGAGGCTATGAGAGGCATATTGCCTGACGATATAATTGACAGGAGAAAAGAGGGATTTTCAATACCCATTAAGAACTGGTTAAAAACAGACCTGAAAAACCTTATGATGGAATATCTGTCTGAAAAGCGAGTTAAGGAAACAGGGCTTTTCAATTTTCCGGAGATAGACAAAATGGTTAAAGAACATCTTAACAATCGCCAGAACCATGCTCACAGATTATGGACTCTAATATTATTTAATATATGGAGGGAAAAATTTCTAATTTAAAAACAGTTCAATTTAAATGTAAAAACTGCGGTGCAGACCTTACTTTTTCACCGGGTACAAACTCTGTAGAGTGCTCATTTTGCGGAACTCTTAACAAAATAACAGATGATGAAACAAAAGATATCCCAAAAGTAAAAGAAGATTATAGGCAGATCCTTATTAAGCAAAAAGAGAAAGAAGATATTTTGGAAAGTTTTACTGCGGAATGCAAAACATGCGGTTCGCTTTTTGAAGTGGAAGCAGGAATATCATCAACCGAGTGCCCGTTTTGTGCCTCTCCTGTTGTTGTTGAGGGCGGATCAACAAGACGGATAAAACCAAAGTCACTGATCCCTTTTAAAATATCCGAAGAGAGTGCAAAAGGACAATTCTCCAAATGGATAAAAAAACTCTGGTTTGCACCAAAAGAGCTTAAAGATATGCTTATACTCAGTAGAAAACTAAAAGGAATATATATCCCTTATTGGAGTTTTGATATGAATGTTATCTCCTATTATGACGGAGAGAGAGGTGATGATCATACGGAAACAGAAAACTATACAACTTTTGAAAAAGGTAAAGAAGTTACAAAATCGAATCAAATTACCGTTACCGATTGGTCGCCGGCATCAGGAGTAATATTTCATTCTTTCAACAATATATCCATTCCCGCAACACATTCTGTTCCGAACAACCTGCTTGATCAGGTGGCAGGCTGGAATATAAAAAATATTGAAAATTTCAGAGAAGAGTATTTAAGCGGATTTATTTCGGAATGCTATACCGTTGATGTAGTTGACGGATTTTCGGAAGCTGTCGACAAGACAGGTTCAATGGTGAAAGATTTGATAAGAGAGGATATCGGTGGAGAACATCAGAAGATCAGTTCAATGAAAACCTCCTATGATAAGATCAAATTCAGACATATACTTTATCCTCTTTGGGTAAGTTCCTATAAGTTTAAAAAGAAGACCTATAGATTTTTAATTAACGGTTCCACCGGAAAAATCATAGGTGAAAGACCATGGAGTTTCAAAAAAATATTTACTCTTATCGCTTCAATAATAGCTGTTATCGCCATATTGATCATAATATTCTGAATCTAAACAAGAAAATCTTCCGCTCCGGAATCTTTTGCAAATAGACAAGATGTTCCGGTCAAATTGACAATTTTGTGCATATTATCAAGATCCATCTTGCCTGAAATACCAAAAATATTTATATCCGCCGAAGGTGCCTCTTTATCCAATATTTCAAAAAAATCTCCGACAAGAACTATCAGTTCAATATTGGAAGGAAGCCTTGCCTCATCTTTAATTCTTAAAAGATCATCATTCTCATATTTCAGACGCTTTTTGTTAGGAGTAACTCTAATAAGCCGCAATTTATCCCATGTCCTGTTCAATTCGATTGTTATTAATGCTGCAAGATTTTGATTAGGACTCTTATCTCTGAGCCATAAATTAATTGTTTTTCCGTTTCCGAGTCTTACCGTCTTGTGTACGCCCATAACAAGAAGTCCAAGTCTTTCTTCTATTGAAATTGCTATAAGCTGTTCAAGCTTTTTATCCTTTTCCCTGTTACTGCTCATTGTCAAAAACATTATGTTAGGAGGAAAAAACATTCCTTTCATAACCTGAGTTATTATATGCAATCCGTCCAGAAAACCGGGTGCCTCGACAACCATTGATGTAGAGAATATCCCCACTTTTTTTATAGGTTCTATCAATTCATTCATCTCTTTTTCAAGTTTTTTTCTCTTTTTCGGATCGCCCGGATAGTAAGAATCTTCATTTCTATGAAAAAAAAAGTTAGCAATATTCTTAGTTATGGTCCCTATCTCTTCATCTCGGATAATAACCGAAAATAATCTAACCGTCCCTTTAGGGAAAACTATATCTTTGATAAAACCTATCAGGCAATTCCAGTTTTTCGGTTCTTCAACCGGAATCATCAGATTCGGTTTCCAGTTTTTAGCAGTCTGAGGCATTTTTGACGAAGTTTTCGCAGCCCACTCCGAAATTGAATTGAAAAGAGCACTCCGAATATCACCCCAGGGAGCTTTCAGTTCACGTTTAACCTGAATAAAATAAAAAGTAGCAATTACCACGAATGAAAGGAATGCAAATAGAGGATTAATCAGAAACATTATTGTAAAACACCATGCTCCGCCGACAAAAGACACAAACGCAGGAACCTTAAAACTTGGACGAAAAGAGGTTATTCCGATTACTTTTTCAAAAAACACAGCAATATTTATCATTCCGTATGTAATCAGGAAAAACATAGTTAAAAGAGGTGCGATTGAATTAAGATCACCGAGAAGAATACTTGTTTCAACAATAACCGCAGTCATAACAAGAGAATATCTCGGTTCTCCTGTTCTGCTTCTCTTTTCCCATACGGAAGAGAACGGAATAACCCTGTCTTGTCCCAATGCGGTAAGAATCCTCGGAGCCCCGAGTATACTTCCGAGGGCTGAAGAGAGTGTTGCTCCCATTATTCCGGCAATAATTGCCCATTTCCATCTTGCCAAATCTCCCATTATAAGATTATCGGAAATCAGTTGAGCTTGTGTTGCGTGAGTATTAAGCCAGAATGCAGATACAACATATATCAGAAACCCTATTCCGATTGCGGAGAGCATACCAATAGGAATATTTTTTCTTGGATTCTTTAACTCCCCCGACATTGCAGCTCCGGCACTTATTCCGGTAACCGCAGGAAAAAATACTGCAAACACAACCCAGAAAGATACGGAAGAATGACTACTCCACAATAGAGGATTATATTCTCCGCTGCTTTTTCCGAGAAAGAATGAAAGTAGAGAAAACAGTATGATGAGCATGATGATATACTGAAACTTCATTACTACCTTTGCACTTATCATGGAAAGAGCAAGAATTCCGATCAAAACGACCGAAGAGACGATACGGGGAGAGTGTTTGGGAAATATCGACACCCAAACCTCGGTAAACCCGACAATATAAAGTGCCACGGAAAGAGTTTGAGAAATATATAGAGAAATCCCTATAGCACCGCCGACTTCCAAACCGAGAGAACGGGAGATAAGAGAATAGAACCCTCCATCCCCGATCTTGACATTTGTTGTCATCGAAGCCATTGCAAGACCGGTTGTAAGTGTCGCTACATGAGCAAGCAGGATTATCAGAAGTGCACCGAGAAAACCGGTATTACCGACCACCCAGCCGAGACGAAGATACATGATCACACCTATTATGGTTAAGATCGTAGGTGTAAAAACTCCGTCAAACGTACCGAATCTTTTGGGACTTTCGTTCATATTTTTTCCGTTCTTTCCACGGTTCATTCAATTAAGACTTAGAGCATTTTATATAATCAAAAATTTATTTTCAACAAAAAGATCATTCCCGCTATTTACTCTCTACCTTTTTTGCCGTAAAACTTCCGTTCGGTTGATGAGATATAAATGAGATTACCTTCCCCGATTTATTCCTGACAAACTCAATGCTAAAACCTTTAAGACCTTTTAAATTAAAAATATTTTTTTTATAGGGATCAAGACGGAATTCGGGCTGTCCGGTTGCTTGAAGAAATAGCTTATTCTCTCCTTTCAAAAAGATCTTTGCAGTGAGATTCCCCGCAGTAAATCGGAAGGATCCTGTAAATTCTTTTAAATAGTTTTTTTCGGTTAAAAAAGAGGAGATCATACGTTTAAACTCAATATCATCAACAGCCGGCTCGAAAGGCACGGATAATTTGCAGATATCACCTTTTGGATTTGTAAGAAAATGAATTTTAGTTCCTGAAAATATTGTATTTTCAATCTTAAAAAAATCATAATGGTAGTGACTTAATTCACCTTCAAACTTATGGTATTTAAACTTCAAACCCGATTCCCCCGATAAAACGGTGAAAACCCCATATGCAGGATTTTCATATCTCCCGGCAAATTCCTTTAATTTGTGAGACGGCAAAGTACCTTTCACTCTTTTCTTCTCTTTATCAATTTTTTCTTTATCATTTTTCTCTTTTCCGGATTTAAAAAGTTTAAGAAACCTTTCATTCCATGGAAGAGGCTTCTTTCCCATCAATCCGTCATATACCATTAAAGCAGCAGAATAGGTGAGAAAATTTCCGCTATTGTTTGTAAGAACAATAACACCGCTCTCCATATCGGGCATAAATGAGACAAGTGCCGAGAAACCGTCAATATTTCCTCCGTGATGAATGAGATTATGTCCCCTGTAATGGTTGATAAACCATCCCATTCCATAAGTCGGATATGAAAATTCGGGAAATCTGTTAAAAACAGCGGCTATTGTTCCTCCGGCAATCATATGGGGAGACAATATCTGCGTTAATGTATTTTCGGAAACAAATTTTTTCCCCTCCCTTTTCCCTTTATCCAACAACAATTTCATCCAGCTCAACATATCATCTATATTGGAATTAACGGCACCTGCCGGAGCAATGCCTCCGATTCTTTTATAAAACGGGATTTTTACAATTTTTCCGGAATCAACTTTATAAGGGAGGGAATAATTCTCACTTTTTTGAGAAGTTTTAACGGACAGATTCGTTGCCGTCATATCAAGAGGTTTGAATATTCTTCTGCCTATCTGATCTTCCCATGAAGAACCGCATAATTTCCCGAGAAGATATCCGGCAGTCATATACATGAGATTTTGATACTGAAATGTCGTTCCGAACTCTCTGTTATTCTTCAGATATTTTAATCCATGATAAAGATCTTTCCTCGAAACATCGGATCCGTACCAGACAATATCATGCCGCGGCAATCCGGAGTTATGGATCAGCAGATCAATAACTCTCATATGATTTGAAGTATATTCGTCATAAAGAGTGAAATCAGGAAGATAAGTTCTTACCGGTTTATTCCATTCGAGTTTTCCTTCGTCAACAAGCTGACCAAGCATAAATGATGTAAATGCTTTCGTTGCAGATCCTATGGCAAAAAGAGTTTTTCTGGTAACCGGTAATTTTTTTTCAACATTCCTGTATCCGTAACCCCTGGCAAGTATTATATATCCTTTATCAATAACTCCGACTGCAACCCCGGGAACATTCCACGATTTCATAGAGCTTTTCATAAATTTACCAAATGTTTCTATCGAGAATTTCTCTTTGGAAAATATTTCCGCCGTATTAAAAAATATGATTATTAAAAATATCAGCAGGGATATAGCTCTTTTTTTCATTGTAACCTCCGTTGTTTTATAACAAATAAACAAACATTCTGTCGAAATATTCTAACATTGTAATAAAAATATTTAAATTTTATTTAAAGTAAACATTTTCAAAAATCCAACGTAAAACCTATGTTATAATAATTCCTATGTTATAATAATTGATGATATTTTCAAAAATTAAAATAAAACTATTTATATTGATTTTACTTATTACAGCATCAACACTTCTACCTGAAAATCGTTTAATCAAGGCTATTAAGGTTAATAACCCTCCTAAAACAGACGGATTTTTAACGGATAGTGTTTGGGAAAAAGCAACTGTCTTTTCCGATTTCAAGATGATATATCCGGATACGGATATAAAACCGACCGAGAAAACCGAAGTCAGAATACTCTATTCTAAATCCAGTATCTATTTCGGAATAAAATGTTTTTCCTCCGAACCGGATAAGATCTCTATAAAATCATTAAAAAAAGATCATTTCGGAAAAGGTACAGGAGATGACTTAATTAAAATTCTTCTTGATCCGTTTCAGGACAAGAGAAATGCATATGTTTTCATCGTTAATCCCAAAGGAGCAAGAACAGACGGACTTGCATTCGGCGAACATTTCAGCACTAACTGGGACGGTATCTGGGAAGCTAAAACTCATATAGACAAAGAAGGCTGGAGTGTCGAGATCAGGATCCCGTTTAAAACCATCTCTTTTAATTCGGCTTTAACCAAATGGGGAATAAATATTGAGAGATATATAGCAAGAAAAATAGAAACGATCAGAATGGAAGGAATAAGCAAAGATATCTTTTTTTACAACCCCAATCAGGCAGCACTTCTTGGTAGTATCAAAGGAATAAAACAGGGTTTGGGAGTCACATTCAAACCCTATTCAACAGTCACATCCTCAAAGGATTTTCAATCCGGAGAGAAGAGATCCTGGAAATTAGATGCAGGATTTGATCTTTATAAAAACTTTACTCCAAATCTCGTAGGAGTTTTTACATATAACACAGATTTTGCAGAGACCGAAGTTGATGAAAGAAGACTTAATCTGACCAGATTTTCCCTTTATTATCCTGAGAAGAGATCGTTTTTTCTCGAAGGTTCCGAAATTTTTTCCTTCGGATCCGGGATCCACAGATCTTTTGTGCCTTTTTTCAGCAGAAAAATAGGCTTATATAATGGTGAACAGGTTCCTATAAACTATGGAGTGAAAGTTTACGGAAAGATCGGTAAGACAAATATAGGTCTTCTTAATGTAGGGACAAAAAGCACAGATCTGACAGACAGCAGAAATTTTATTGTCGGTAGGATAAGTCAGAATATTTTTGAGCAGAGTAAGGTCGGGATTATTTTTACAAAAGGTGACCCGAGAGGAGATGATTCCAATTCTCTTTTCGGAACGGATTTCAAATATTCAACATCAAAATTTTTAAAGAACAAAAATTTTGCTGCAGGAGGATGGTGGGTCTATAATAAAAATTCGGAAAAAGAAGGCAAACATTACGGATACGGTATTAACTTTGATTACCCTAACGATCTGCTTGATCTGTCATTCTCATATAACTATTTCGGTGATTCACTAAATCCCGGGCTGGGATTTCTCCCCAGAAATTCCGTACAAGTTTTCAGAACAGGATTGCAGTATAGCCCGAGACCTCAAAAAGGAATAGTCGGTAAAATTGTCCGCAAATTTCATTATGAACTCTACGCAATGGCTTATCTTGATCTTAACGGAAACCTTGAGTCGGGAAGGATGTTCACAGCACCAATAAATTTCAGAACCGAAAACGGTGAACATATTGAATTTAATGTAATACCAGCAAAAGAAGTTCTTGCTGAAGATTTTGCACTTTCAGATAAAATTGTTTTTCATAGCGGTTCATATCAGTATACAAGATACAGGTTTGAATTCAATTCCGCTTCATATAAGAAGGTCACTTTTGATCTCTGTTATAAGTTCGGTGGTTTTTACAGTGGAAATCTCAGAGAACTTCAACTTGGAACTTCCTTCAAACATAACGGAAATATAAGTCTCGGCGTTGATGCAATAATAGTCAGAGGAACATTCCCCCAGGGAAAATACAAAACGAATCTTTACAGAGTAAAAGGTGATTTTTTCCTGAATCCGGATATGGGGCTTATGACATTTATTCAGTATGATGACGAGTCACGAAAACTCGGTGCCAATATCAGATTAAAGTGGAGAATATCTCCGGGTAATACTGTTTATCTAGTCTACAACAAAAGTTGGGAACGCCGATGGGATCCGATATCAAGATTTTTTCCTATGCAGGACCTTGGAGTTTTTAAAATTCAGCTAAGCGTCAGACCGTAACACAACTAAAGAAAATCATTCTGCCGATCTGCTTATTTATTATTATCAATATTGATAATCGGTCAGAAATATTCTTTCATTAGTTTTCCACTTCCCTCTCGTGAAATCCGGAAAATCTACAGGTTTCCCTTTCTCTGCAACAGATTTCTCAGAGAGTCCGACAACAGCACTCAAAGCCGCCGCATCATAAACATCCATATCGGGGAGCCTTCCCTTGCTCAATGCATCGATCAATCTGAAATCTTCAAGATAATCCATTCCCCCGTGTCCGGCAGCACCCTTTGTTCTCTCCTCCATCTCTTTCCATAGAGGATGAAGATATTTTGAATAATATTTATCCAGCGACTCCCACCTGTCATGTTTTTCACTGACACCTTCTATATATATCCTGGGAGGATAATCTTGGAATATCCCCTTTGTTCCCTGTATCTCATTTATCCTGCTGTAAGGTCTCGGAAGATTAGTATCGTGATATACGGTTATAGTTTCACCGTTGGAAGTTTTTATCAAACTTACATTAACATCGCCCAAAGCATATTTTTGAAGTGCCCTCGGGTCATTTTTACCAAATTTTTCAGATGCAAACTCGTTCAATCCTCTTGATTTTGAACTCATTGACACCATATATTCAAACTTATTTCCTCTGTTTATATCCATATACTGTGCAACGGGACCCAATCCGTGAGTGGGATAGAGATTACCATTCTTTTTAATTGAATGTTCTCTCCTCCACAATCCCTCACCTTTGTTGCTGAATTTTATCGCTCTTAGATCATGAAGATATCCTCCCGCTCCGTGGATCAATTCTCCGAACAATCCTTTGCGGACCATATTCAATACGGTCAGTTCGGCTTTATCATAATTACAGTTCTCAAGCATCACACAATATTTTCCTGTCTTTTCCGCTGTCTCCACCATCTTCCAGCAATCATCGATAGTAGTTGCTGCCGGTACTTCACTTGCAGCATGCTTTCCGTTTTCCATGGCATATACAACAACGGGAATATGCCACCGCCACGGAGTTGCGGTCATAACAACATCAAGATCCTCATTATCAATCATCCTTTTAAAATCATACTCTCCCTTTGAATATCCTGCCGGTTTTTTAAATCCTGCATCAACGCACATCTTTTGAACTCTTTCAACCTTACTTTCAACAATATCGCAAACGGCTACTATCTCAGCCCCCTTGATATTAGTAATATTCTTACAGTGCCACGAACCCATACCTCCGACACCGACAAATCCGATCTTCACATTTCCTTTTATCGCCTTTGCTTTCTTTACCCCGGGAACGGTGTTGATCCCGGTTGAGTTTACAGCACAACCTCCGAGCAGAATAGTTCCCGTCCCGATAACCGATGTTTTCTTTAAAAAATCTCTTCTATCCATTTAACTACTCCATTATATTTTTACTTTTTTCAATAAAAATAGTATAGAAAAAAAGAATCAATTGCAAGAACAACAATTATTAAAATAACTATTTCCTTTTTTTAGCTCCGGATAAAAGAATCGGGTAAATTTCATTTCTTCTCGACCTTGAAAGTTATCATAATTCAATATATAATTTAATGAGAGTGCGCCTGTAGCTCAATGGATAGAGCGCTCGACTACGAATCGAAAGGTTGGGGGTTCGACTCCCTCCAGGCGTGTTTTTTATTTACAGGAGTTTTCAATGGACGGATCGAACAGCAACGAAGCACCTTTCATATCGGCGGGGAAAGGTATAGATGTACAAGAAATAATGGAATACATTCAAAAAAGGATAGAAGAGAAAAAAAAATCGGGAGTTTTAAAAGACAAGGAGATAGAAGAGATAGAAAACATGGAACTCCAGCCCCTGCCTGATTTCCTTGAGATCCCCAATGTTTATGAACAGCACCTTTTCGATGAAAAAATAATGAAAAATTACTATCCTGCATTTATCGATATGGAGTCAGACAAAGGACAGGGTATTAAGGGAATAATGAAAAGAATATTCAGATTGATAAGACTCCCTCTTACGCCTTTTTTAAGAAGTATGGTCAGGCCGTTTACAAACGAAATTAAAAGAGAAATAAACGAAGATAGAAAAAGTATCCACAAATTTGCAGCCGGAGTGGAATATATAAAACTGCTTCATAATACTGCAAACAATCTTATTGTTGAATTATCAAAACTGAAAATTGAAGAGGAACTTCTTAAAACGAAAATAAAAGTTCTGGAAGATAAAATGGAATTTATCGAAAACAGGGAACGAGCAATAGAGAAGAAGATCTATAAATAATGGAAATTCACCAATTTTTAACATCCTATTCTTACGGGGATGCCATAGGAAATGAAGCACTTGAAATCAGAAATTATTTAAGAGAGAACGGATATAAATCCGAGATTTTCGCTCTCTTTTACCATCCGAAATATTCAAATCAGATTATTAACTATCTTGAATATGACAGCTATGCTGCCAAAGATAATATAGTTATATACCATTTTTCCATAGGTTCAAAAATTACAAAAAAATTTTTAAGGATTCCTGATAAAAAAGTTATTATTTACCACAATATTACACCGCATGAGTTTTTTCTTGATTATCACAGAATTCTTGCTAAAGACTGTTATAAGGGAAGAATTGAACTTAGAAGCCTCAGCGACAAAGTGGACCTTGCATTAGGAGATTCCTTCTATAATGAAAAAGAGTTAAAAGAGGCAGGATTTCCCAAAACAGGAGTTCTCCCGCTTGTAATGAATTTCCCGAAATTTAACAAAGAGCCGGTACCGGTTTTAAAAGAGCTTTTTAAAGATAATAAAACAAATATACTATATGTCGGGCGGATTATTCCAAATAAAAAAATAGAAGATGTAATAAAAACATTTCATATCTATAACAGAGTTTTTAATAAAAAATCAAGACTCTTTATCGTGGGAGAGAACAGGGGATTTGAAAGATACTATTCGGCTCTGATAAATCTTGTTAAAACTCTTGATGTAAAAAACATCCATTTTACCGGTCATATTCCCGAAGATGAACTTGTCTCATATTTCAAACTTTCGGATATCTATCTTCACATGAGCGAACATGAAGGTTTTTGTGCTCCCGTACCGGAGAGCTTTTTTCTTAACATTCCGGTTATAGCTTTTGACGCAGGAGCAGTAAAAGAGACTATGAACGGAGGAGGTCTTCTATTAAAGAAAAAAAAACATCTTTCAACAGCCGCTCTGATCGATAAAATCGTAAATGACGATATATTCAGAAATAAGCTGCTTAAAACCCAGAAGGATGCCGTCGGGAAATATTTTAAAAACAGAACCGGAAAGATACTTCTTGATTATATAAGGGAACTTGATGCGGACCCTCTTTAAAGCATTAAAAAAATCAGCTGAGAGCTGCCCGGATATATCATTTCATAAAGGAGGTTATTAAAATGAACATAAATTTAAATAAGCTGGCGGAGACAATAGGAAGTGCTATTCCTAAAGGTTCGGAAAAAATAGAGATATCCGGAATCGCTCCGATAGAGACGGCAAAAAAGGATCAGGTGACATTTCTTTCCAATAAAAAATATTTAAAATATCTGGAGAGCACAAAAGCTGCGGCAGTAATAACTTCGGAAGAATTTCCGGTACCGGAAGGAATAATTCCTCTTTTCGTAAAGAACCCTTATGAATCCTTCGTAAAAGTTCTTCACATTTTTAATACGAGAATTCCGGAGGATGTCGCTTCGGGAATTTCTTCCCTCTGTTTTGTTGATGATAGTGCAAAGTTAGGGGAAAATGTTTCCGTTGCACCATTTGCCTTTATTGGAAAAAATGTGACAATTGGTGACAACTCCATAATCGGATCAGGCACCGCCATTCTGAATAATTCAAAAATCGGAGATAATTGCCTCATATACCCGAATGTTTCAATTATGGATAATTCAATTTTGGGTAATAGGATAATATTACATTCGGGAGTTGTTATCGGTGCTGACGGGTTTGGATTCTATCCCGGGAAAAACGGGCTTGAAAAAATCCCTCAAATCGGTCGGGTTATTATTGAAGATGATGTAGAAATAGGCTCAAACACCTGTATTGACAGAGCTGTTATGGGTGCTACAAAAATAAAAAAAGGAACAAAACTTGATAACCTAGTTCAAATAGGACACAACGTATCCGTCGGTGAATATACGGTTATAGCTTCAATGGCAGGAATCTCAGGTTCAACGGTTATAGGTAATGGAGTGAAAATCGGAGGTCAGTCGGGATTCAGCGGACACATAAGAGTCGGGAACGGAGCATTAATTGCCGGTCAGGCAGGAGTCACTAAGGATGTTCCCGAAGGAATTATGGTATCGGGATATCCGGCAAAGGAGCATATGAAAGCAATCAAAGAGGAGATCCATATAAGAAATCTTCCTTCGCTTGTAAAAAAAGTTAAAGAGCAGGAAAAAAGAATAGATGCTCTTGAAAAACTTATAAAAAAACAATAACAAAGAATATTTGTTGAATTCATTTAAATCATATTCTAAAATTGTCCTATGGAAAAAATCATTGAAGTTATTTGTCCTAAATGTCATTCGGTTCTATTTATAGATGTAGAAACAAAAAAAGTTGTTCAGCATAAAAAGAGTGAGAAACCGAAACACTCTTTTGATGATCTTTTAAAAAAAGAAAAAGAAAAAAAATCACAAACAGAAGAGAGATTTCTTTCGGCAAAAGAGTTGGAAAAGGCTAAAAAGAAAAAAGCGGAGGATATCTTTAAAAAATCTTTTAATAAGAGCAATAAAGAGTGACAAACAAAAAAGTATTGTTGATCCATACCGGTGGTACTATCGGTATGAGCAGAGATTTGAAGAGTGGAGTTCTTAAACCGGATATATTTTACGAAAGCCTTTTAAATTTCATTCCGGAATTAAACCGGATTGCAGATCTTAATATAGAGATTCCTTTTATAATAGACAGCTCCGAAATGACAATCGAGCACTTAAATAAAATTGTATCCATCATTAAAGAAAACGGTGACAAATATGCCGGAGTTGTAATAACGCATGGAACCGATACACTCACCTATACGGCATCTGCTCTCTCCTATATGCTGATGAATGTAACATTCCCCGTAATTCTCACCGGAGCACAAAAACCTTTAAGCGAAATCAGAAGTGATGCCAGATCAAATCTGATCAATGCGATCGAATTGTCAACTATGGGTATAAATGAAGTATCCATTATGTTCAATAACAAACTGATGCGAGGTAATAGAACAGTTAAAAGTCATATTAATAATTTTGACGCCTTCTCATCTCCGAACTATCCGCTTCTTGCCAAGACAGGGATAAACATTGAGGTTTACCGTAGAAACATATTGAAGCAGACCGGACTTTTTTATATATTTGATAAATTTGATAATTCGGTTGCCGTATTAAAGATATTTCCGGGAATAGATCCGACATATTTTTCTCCCGGAGAAGATATAAGGGCGATAATAATCATTGCATATGGTGCGGGAACAATTCCCATTAATAATAAAAAACTGAAAGATAAGATATCGAATTGGATCGATTCAAAGAAAATAGTGGTACTTATGAGTGAAGTGAAAGGCGGAACCCTCGCTCCCTCAATTTATGAATCCGGACGCGAACTATTAGAGATGGGAGCAATTGATTCGGGTGATATGACTTTTGAAGCTTCCATAACAAAAATGATGTTTCTACTCGGACAATATTCGGATATATCAAAAATAAAGAAAAATTTCAGCAAATCACTTGCAGGGGAAATAACTCCCGAAATAAAGAACTGACTTACAGAGAATACTTCTTTGTTAAATATTTTTCCTTAATCAGATTTACAAGGACTGAATTTTCACTATGACCTGTTTTTTGAGCCACTATTTTCCCCCTTATAGGTCTCCCCAGAAGGTATATGTCCCCCATAATATCAAGGATTTTATGTCTCGCTATCTCATCTTCGAATCTTAATTCAGTATTTAAAACTCTGCCGTCATCAATCAGAATAAAATTATTCAGTCTACCGCCTTCGGCAAGTCCCATTTCAGAAAGTTTGTTAAACTCCTTAACAAACCCGTAAGTTCGGGAAGGAGCAATATTGTTTTCGAAATCCTCCGGAGTTTCCATTTCAAATTCATAACTGATCCTTCCCATAGGTTCAGGATAAATTGCAGTATACTTAATACTTAAACGATCATACGGCTCAATCTTTATATACTTTTCATCTTTACCCTCTTTCCCGACTATTAATTCATCTTCAATAACAATCTCCGGAATAAATTCGTCCTGTTCAACAATACCGCTGTCCTTTATAAATTTACAGAACCTGCTTGCAGACCCGTCATCAATAGGAACTTCCCTGTTTATCTTAATAAGCAGATTTGTGATCCCGTAAGCATGAAGTGTCGCAAGAAAATGCTCGATTGTTTTTGCAACAACACCGTCTTTTTGAATAGATGTTGCATAACTGGTCGAATCAAGGAATTCAATTCTTGCAGGGACATAACCCTTTGCCGATATATTCTCAAATCTTATCCCTTTACCCGGAGGAAGAGGACTTATCGACATACCTGTCCTTTCACCGGAATGAAGTCCTATACCGTAAAAAACATTACTTTTTGCAACTGTCTTCTGCTTTCTGGCGAATCCGTTTTTTTCTATCTGAAACTCTTCAACCCCGGTATTTTCCCTGACTATCTCCTTTTGAATAGCTTCCTTGTCCAGCTTTTCCTTGATCAGATCTCTTAATCTCCTGTTCTCGTCAAGTACTTTCTTATACTCGGACCCCTTGCTAACCGCAAGAAGCACCTTTTCAAGACTTAAAGGCTTTTCCAGAAAATCATATGCACCGTCTTTTACAGCCTGAACCGCCGAAGTGATATTGCCATGACCGGAGATCATTATAACGACTTGGGTAGGATCTATACGGAGTATTTTATCAAGAGTTTCAAGTCCGTCCATTCCGGGAAGCCAAATATCCAGAAAGATCATATCCGGCTTTAAATTCACAAATTTTTCATACCCCTCTTCTCCGCTCGATGCAAAATATACAACATAACCTTCATCTTCCAATACAGATGCAATGGACACCTGAATGTTTTTTTCATCATCTATTACAAGAATTTTCTTCATTCATCTATCTCCTGGGTTTCAACACTTTCTATCCTTTGAATCGATAATCCGACCTCTGACATCATACTTTCCGAGTCAATTTTGACTTCAATATCATCAGACAAAACACACTCGATTCTATTACAACTTTTCCACTCTTCCGTAAGAGAAAGAAGTGCTATCTTTTCAAGTATCTTCTTTTTTATGGTTCTTGCAATGTTCCTTGCTCCATACTCTCTGGAATATCCTTTATTTATAAGAAAAGTTTTTACATCACCGGGGATATATAGGCTTTTCCCCTCTTTTCTTAGTTTGGAAACAGCATGAGATAACTGGAGATCGATAATTTTTTCGATATCCGTTCTCTCCAGCATATTAAATATGACAATATCATCTATCCTGTTAAGAAATTCGGGTGAAAAAAATCTTTTAAGAGCTTTCTGCAACGAAAACCCGCTCATCCCTTCATCATCTTCAACACTACCATATCCCATTTTTCTTTTTGAATAGAGAGCCGTTCCTATATTTGAAGTCATTATTATTGTAGCATGTGAAAAATCTATCACATTTCCTCGTGCGTCTGTCATTCGTCCCGCATCAAATACCTGAAGAAATATATTCAGCAACTGATAATCGGCTTTTTCTATCTCGTCGAGAAGGATAACCGAATAAGGATTTCTTCTGATCTTATCCGTCAACTGGGTTGCATCATTATATCCTACATAACCCGGTGCGGCACCTACAAATCTTGAATATGTAAATTTTTCCATATATTCGGACATATCGATTCTTATAACATTTTCCCTCGAACCGAGAAGATATTTCGCAAGAACAAGTGCGGTTTCCGACTTCCCGACTCCCGTAGGTCCGACAAAAAGAAAAACTCCATCGGGTCTTCGGCTGTTCACTTCAAAACCGAGCTTTGAAGAGATGATTCCCGAAACAAGCTTTCTCACAGCCCCCGACTGACCTATTATTTCACTGTTAATATTTTCTTCAAGACCGGAAAGTCTTTCCTTCAAAGAGATGGAGAAACCCGACTCGGGAAGATTCAAAATATCCGCAACTACTTCAAAGACATCACTCTCCTTTGCAACATAAACAGGTCCGTCCGATTTTGACAATTTTAATTTTATCTTTGAAATACACCGCTCATATATTAAGAGTGCTGCATCCGGAAGTCTTCTGTCAGGAAGAGCTTTTCTGCTGTTTTCGGTAATAATTTTTAAAAGACTATCCGGGATTACTATATCCTCTTTCTCCATAGTTCGTCTTGAATACTCTTTTAATATTTTTTCCGTCCGCTCCGGAGACATCTCATCAACATTCAATTTTTGAAAATATGAAAGGAATGAGTTATCTCTCTCAAGCGAATTTTTAAATTCATCATAACTGGAAGTTGCAATAACCTGAATGCTACCTTCCCGCAGGAACTGTTTTAAAATATTGACCAGATCCATTGAAGTTCCCCGGGCTACTCCTTGAGATATCATAAGATGGATGTCTTCCAAAAGCAAAATACTGTTCTGATACTTAAATTCATCCAATAATTTTACAACTTTTTCTTCAAACTGCCCCCTGTATTTTGTACCGGTTAGAAGTGCTACAAAATTGATCTCTTTTATCCTTTTATTACGAAGAGACAACGGGACATCATTGCCGATAATTTTTGTTGCCAACATACGTACCAGCGTACTTTTTCCAACTCCGCTATCTCCGAGAAGAAGAAGATTGTTTCTCGACTCGGAACTAAGTATTTCTAATATCTGCCTTATTTCATTCTCTCTTGGAAGAAAAAAATCCCGATTATCCCGGATTTCCGGTAAAATATCAATTAAAAGTTTGCCGTTTAAAGCCGTTTCAGATCTTTTTTCCCCCTTTTCAATATAGGATTTAATCTTTTTAATAGTTTCGGAGAGATCTCTATTTTGAATAATTTTAAGAACTTTTTCATAATCCGCTATAGAAAGTTTATATCTTTTTTCACTCTCATATATCCGACCTCTCATCTCATAGCCCTGATAATAACCGGGATATTCCTTTATGAATTTATCAACAGTCAATTTCAACAGATCCGTCTGCCCTGCCTTTTCAAGTATATTCATGCTTAAAATAATAAGCTGCGGAAGATCTTTTAATGATGACCTCAGAATTTTAATATGCTCATAACTCTTCCCGAACCTTCCGTCCGAATAATTATTCAGAGCTATTTTTATATCACCAAGATCCATTTTGACCGCATTATCCAGATACCGTGATAGTAATTCTGCATTTTCAATATTCATATTGCTAAGAAAAAACAGAAAAAGGGAGATATTAAGTTTTTTCTCATTGATGATCATCGAATGTTTCCCTGAAACATCAGAATAAAGTAGCCCTTCTTTTTTTATACCGCGAAAGATAATAACAGATCCATTTCTGACAATTAAGAAAGGTGAAAGTTTGAATTTCATCTCTTCAGATTTAAACTCTACAAGCTCTTCTTTAGTATTCTCATCCGGTACTGTTTCTATTCCACCTTTAATTTTTTCGCAAAATACTTTTATAAAATTATCAAACCAGAATATAAAATCATTAAAGAACGCATTTTTATCTTTTTTGAGTCTGAAAGATTCTATATTTTCAAAATATTCTTCTATATTTTCCACAACAAAAAGAAATGTCTGCCTCTCACTCTTGCTAAATTTAAAAATCGACGTATTAAAACTTTTAAGATATTTTTTTATATATTCGGTCATGCTTCCCGTATCATGACCGGAAAGGTTCGGATTATTCTTAAAATAGAGGTTTTTTCTAAAACTAAGATTTTCCCCTTTTAAAAGCGTCGCAATTATTGTTATCAAGCAAATCGTTATCTTTTCGGTTTTTTCACGATCGATCTTCTCTATGGGGAAAACATCCTCACACCCGAAAACAGATAGAAAGGATTTCAATTTTTCCGGATTGGTAATCTCAATTGCCATAAGGCTAATTCCTTCTCCTTGCAACCTAAAAGGAAGCTTATAATATGCTGAAAATTATAGTCATTAAAAGAAATTTTGTCAATTTGCAGTTTGATTATCAAATTGATTTTTATATATTTGTCTGCTATAATTTTTTTAAATGGATAAAGTTACCGAACTGATAAAGGACTATCCAATTTTAAAACTGGTCCTAATTGTCGGAATCATAGCAATAGTATTAAAACTTGTCTATGAAATACTCAAAATCATAAAAGTTCTCAACATTCAGGACAAATCTTTTTTTGACGCATTTTATTCAATTTTATTTAAAAAATCCTATATCGCCTCTCAGGCAAAACGTGCTATAAGACAGGGTAATTTTTTTAAAGCGGGAAAAATATATGAAGATATAGGTGATTTTAAAAAAGCAATAAAAGCTTATCAGGATGGAAAACAGTTTAATGAAATAGGAGAGTTATACGAAAAGCTGAATAAAGATACACTTGCAATTGAAGTATATAAAAAAAGCGGAAATCTTGACGGACTTGTGAAACTTTACATAAAAAGAAAAAATGTAGATGAAGCGGGAAAGCTTCTTGAAAACAGCAGCCGTCATCAGGAAGCTGCCGAATTATACTATAATCATGGGAAATATGAAAAAGCCGCTCAGATATATGAGAGGAAAGGATTTTATAAAAAAGCCGGAATTATTTACGAAAAATCAGGTGATAAAAAGAAAGCAGCAATTAATTATGAAAAGTGGTTTCACTCAACTGCAGATTCCGCTATAGGATATCAAAGTAACTCTCAAATTGATGATGACCTTACAAAAGCTGCCGATATGTGGGTGGAAACAGGTGATCTGGAACATGCTTACGAACTCTTGTTAAAAAATCATAAGTTTGAAAAAGCTGCCGAACTTGCCGTTAAATTAAATAAGCTGAAAGAAGCTGCATCTCTCTATGAAAAAGCTCAACAACCTATCAGAGCTGCATCACTGTATGAGAAGATAGGAGATGATAAATCCGCTTGTCAACTTAGAGGGGAAGATGCATTTGCAAGAGGAAATACAACCGAAGCCGCAGAGTGGTTCCTCAATGGCGAAGATTACATAAGAGCAGCGGAATTGTTTGAATGGAATAAGCTGTTCGATAAAGCTGCTCACTGTTATTTTATGAATCAGAACTACCTTTCGGCAGCAGACAACTATATGAAAAGTGATAATCAGGAAGAAGCAGCTAAAATGTTTGAACTTGGCAAAGAGTGGAAAATGGCTGCAGATATTTCATTCAAATTTAAAAAATATCAAAAATCCGGAGAACTTTTTGAAAAATCCGGGGATTTTTATAATGCCGGAATATCTTTTCTAAGAATTGATGATGAAAAACGTGCTCTTTCCAATTTCCAAAAAGTTCCACTTAATTCGGAAAATTATGAAAAAGCCATCACTCAGATGGCAAATATATTCCTGACAAACAGAAAACCTCAACTTGTTGTGGAAAAAATTGGGAAAATGCTTCGTAATCAGACTATCAATAAAGAGAATCTGGAGTGGTTCTATCTATTGGGGCAGGCAGAAGAAAATCTTGGGAATTTTAAGAAAGCCTTTGAAATATATCAGGGGATCCTTACTGAAGATTACTCTTTTAGAGATGTCCATCAGAAAATACAGGAAGTGGAAAAACTTATAAAAAAATATAAAGAGATGGATCTTGTAGCCGACAATTCAACAGGACGATATAAAATTATAAGAAAAGTCGGAGAGGGCGGAATGGGAGTTGTATTTAAAGCGGAAGACACCGTGCTGAAGAGAATAATCGCTCTTAAGATCTTAAATAAAAGCCTTATTAAAGATAAAAGAAATCTTGAAAGATTTTTTACGGAAGCAAGATCTACCGCATCTCTTTCACATGCAAATATTGTAACCGTATATGATGTCGGTCAGATAGACGATGACTATTTTATCTCGATGGAGTTCATCGAAGGTGAAAATTTTATGACAATCCTGAGAAGAAAGAACAAATTTACAATTCCTCAAATACTCTTCGTTACAATTAAAGTTCTAAAAGCACTGGATTATTCACACAGGAAAGGGATTATTCACAGGGATATAAAACCTCATAATATTATGATAACAAGACAAAAGGAGATAAAAATAATGGATTTTGGTCTGGCCGTTATCAGGGGCGAACAGAAAAAAGGAGATTCTGGAATCGTTACGGGAACTCCTTATTACATGTCTCCCGAACAGATTCAGGGAGTAAGTGCTGATCACAGAACGGATATATATTCAACCGGAGTCACTATTTTCCACCTTATTACTGGGAGAGTCCCTTTTAAGGGAGAGAATGTTTTTTACCAGCATCTTTTCGAACCGGTTCCCTCAATTAAGAAACTGGAACCGACTGTTCCCGATAAACTTGTGGAGATAGTGGAAAGATGTATGGAAAAAAAGAGAGAAGACAGGTTTCAGAGTGCTCAAGACGTTCTGAATGCTATCAAAACAATAAAAATATAGGAGTTTTAATATGGATTTTTCTTTGGATGAAGAACTTTTGCAGCTAAAAGAATTGACGCATCAGTTTGCAAAAAACGAAATGAGACCGGTTGCACCGGAATATGATGAAAAAAACGAATTTCCTTACGATGTGATGCAGAAGGCATTTGATATCGGTTACCTGACCTCAAATATTCCCATGGAATATGGAGGTATGGAATTCAATACTATGCAGAATGCTGTTGTTTGTGAAGAACTTGCATGGGGCTGCGGGGGAATGTACACTTCAATGATGGCAAATACTCTTGCTACAACTCCAATAGTTCTTTTTGGCAATGATGAACAAAAAAAGGAGTTTCTCGAACCCCTTACGAAAAAAATGTCCTTTGCCTGTTTCGGTCTGACCGAGAGAGAAGCAGGATCTGATAATTCCGCAATAAAGACCACTGCAAAAAAAGACGGAGACTTTTATATCTTAAACGGATCAAAAACTTTTATAACTAACGGGGGAATTTCCTCTTTAGGTGTAATTTTCGCTTCAACCGACAAAGACAGAGGTGCCAGAGGTCTTTCGGCATTTATAGTTCCCATGGACCTGCCGGGAGTTACGGTCGGAAAGCATGAGAATAAAATGGGACATCGTGCATCCAACACTTCAGAAATATATTTTGATGATGTTAAGGTTCCCGCTAAAAATCTTCTTAAAAGAGAAGGATTCGGTTTCATTATAGCAATGAAAACACTTGATTTTGCCAGACCGGCGGTTGGTGCCGGAGGCTTGGGAATTGCAAGAGCTGCCTATGAAGAGGCGTTGAAATATGCACAGGAAAGGGCTCAGTTTGGGAAACCTATCGCATCATTTCAATATAATGCATTTAAATTAGCCGATATGGCAACTGAGATAGATGCAGCAAGACTTCTTGTCTATAGATCTGCATGGATGCTTGACAATAAAATGAAAGCATCTAAAGAGTCTGCAATGGCAAAAGTTGTCGCAACGGATGTAGCAATGAAGGTTACAACAGAAGCGGTTCAAATTTTCGGAGGATACGGATATATGAAAGAGTACCCTGTTGAGAAGATGATGAGAGATGCAAAATTGCTGCAGATATATGAAGGAACAAACGAGATCCAAAGACATGTAATATCCCTTGAGATACTCGGATCTGTAAAAAATATCAGTTGAAAAAGTGGAAAAAAAATTTGATGCGGTAATTATAGGAGCCGGAATTGTCGGGTTATCAACAGGATATTATCTCGCCAAAAAAGGCTTGAATATAGCCGTTATTGAAAAGAATTACCCGGCGTCGGGTTCAACCGGAAGATGTATCGGCGGCATTAGAATGCAATTTTCAACAGAATCATCTATAAAACTAATGAAAGAGAGCATGTCGCTGTTTTCCGGGATGGAGAGAGAGTTCGGTTTTTCTATTGAGCTTTTCCGAGGAGGATATCTTTTCCTTGCACATTCGGAAGAAAAACTCAATGCTTTTAAATCGGTCTCAACATTGCAAAGAAGCCTCGGGCTGAATATTGAAATACTTACCCCTGAGCAATGCGAAGAGAAAATCCCGGGACTTAGCACTGAAGATCTTAAGGGCGGAGTTTTTTCACCTGATGACGGTCAAGCTTACCCTTTCAAAGTAACAAGAGGATATCTGGAGGGGATAAGAAAGATGGGTTCCAAAGTTTTTCTTTATACGGAAGTGACCGGGTTGGACATTTCAAACGGTTCTGTTAAAGGGATTAATCTTTCATCGGGGGAAAATATCAAATCGGATATAGTGGTAAATGCGGCAGGTCCCTATGCAAAAGATATCGGAAAAATGGCAGGGCTTGAGCTTCCTATCGCACCTGAAGAGCACGAAGCATTGATCACAGACAGAAATGAACATAAATTTGATCCTATGGTTGTTGACTACAGACCGGACGGATGCTATTTCCAGCAGATGGTTACAGGTCAAATAATAGGATGCTATACACCTGTTCCGAATAAACCGGGGAAAATCACACAATCATCTTCGGAATTTATTCTGGAGATGTCTAAAAGAACCCTTCGTCTTATTCCCGCACTTGAAACTTTTAATATACTTAGACACTGGGGAGGAAGTTACTCTATGACTCCTGACGGAAGTCCTATTATTGATAAAACCGGAATCAAAGGTTATTTTGTTGCCGCTGGAATGTCGGGACACGGATTTATGTTCGGACCGGCAGCAGGAAGATTTTTATCCGACATTATTGTGAATGATAAATATCCGTTCGCATGGAATGAATTCAGGATAGACAGAGACTTTTCTAGAAAAGAACTTATGAAGTGATGTGATGAAACTCAATCTTATATTTCTAATAGTTGCCTCTATCCTTGTTGTTGAATCTCTGATACTTTTTATTTCTCCATCCGGAGTAAAAAAAATGATAAGAGAGATTCTTAATATCCCCGATAAAACCATTAGAATGCTTACGGCTATCATTATTTTTATAGGAATTATAATAATCCATTTTTTAAGGAATAGAATATGCATATAAATATAGACGGAAATTTACTTACACTGGAAGAGTTTTACAATATTGTAAAAAAAAGAGCATCGGTATTTCTCTCAAAGGAAGCTGAAGAAAAAATTATCAGAGCTAGAAATACACTTGAAGATTTTATTAAAACAGGTAAAGCATACTATGGTGTTAATACCGGATTCGGAGCTCTTGCAAGTAAAAGAATAGAAAGCAAAGATCTGAAGAAGCTTCAACGAAATCTAATAAAAAGTCATACTGCGGGAGTTGGTCCACTTCTTTCCGACGAAATAGTTCGTGGAACCATTCTGCTTAGGGCAAACGTTCTTGCAAAGGGATTTTCCGGTGTGAGATTAAAAGTTGTTCAACTTCTTCTTGAACTTTTGAACAGGGATATTCTTCCTCTAATACCGTCAAAGGGATCTGTCGGTGCATCGGGAGATCTTGCACCTTTGGCACACCTCGCTACAATTCTTCTCGGAGAAGGTGAAGTAAAATATAATGGGAAAATTCAAAAAACATCAGATGTTTTCAGCGAAACCGGGTTAAAACCTCTTGAGCTTGTTGAAAAAGAGGGTTTAGCACTTATAAACGGCACACAGGTTCTTACGGCAACAGCGGTTATGAACCTTCTTGAAAGTGAATCTCTTATAAAAATTGCAGATATTGCGGGAGCATTAACCTTTGAAGCACAACTGGGAAATATTTCTCCGTTTTTTGAAGAAATTCAAAATGTCCGTCCACATACCGGTCAGTTGACAACTGCAAATAATATTATGAAGCTTGTCAGCGGTTCACCTCTATGGGAATCCCATCAGGGGAAGAGAAAAGTTCAGGATGCATATTCGATAAGATGTATTCCACAGGTTCACGGAGCAGTCAGAGACACTCTATGTTTTGTCAGAAGAACTCTTGAAACGGAAGTGAATTCCGCTACGGAAAACCCTCTGATATTTCCTGATAAAGGGACAATACTTTCAGGAGGCAATTTTCACGGAGAACCGGTTGCATTTGCAATGGACTATCTTTCCATCGCGATGACAGAGCTGGGAAATATTTCCGAGAGAAGGATTGACCGTATTATCAATCCTGCTACAAATCTGGATCTCCCTCCTTTTTTGATCAGGGACAACGGTCTTAATTCGGGATTTATGATCGCCCATGTCACAGCAACATCACTCACCTCTGAAAACCGAACATTGGCCCACCCGGCGTCCGTTGACAACATTCCCACATCCGCAAACCAGGAAGATCATGTCAGTATGGGCAATTTCGCTGCAAGAAAAGCCTCTGAGATCATATATAATGTCAAATATATACTTGCGATTGAAATACTTTCGGCACTTCAAGCACTTGATTTTTACGAATACAAAACATCTCCTGTTCTTGAAAGGATAAAGAATATCGTAAGAGAAAAAGTACCTTTTCTCGAAGAAGATGAAAGAATGGATATTCTGTTTAATGATATAGTTAAAATGATAGATGAAAAATCTTTTTCAGGAAATATCGGGTTGATGTAGGATTAAAGATGGCTGTCTTTATAAGGCTTCTCATTCGTTTTTTTCTTCCGGCACTCATTCTTTATTATTTATATAAACTCTTAATCAATAAGGAGTGGTTCTTCGAAAAAGATCGTAAAAATGCGAAAAGCAAAAAACTTCCGGTCAAAGATATGAAAAAAGATCCGGTTTGCGGAATATATATTCCGGAATCCGAAGCGAAAAAAGTCAAGAGCGGGGGTGTATACTACTATTTCTGTTCGGATAAATGCAGGAAAAAATTTATTGAATTAAAAAAATCCGCTAAAGAAGAACGCTCTGAAAAATAAGTTTAAAAGCTTTGTTTGGAAAAATAAAATAAAAAAAATATCTTGATTTATTTTACTTTACAAAACTTTTTTGTATAATTGATTTTAATTTAAATTTTAACATCAAACAGCATTTAAGGAGGAGTAAATGTCAATCGTATTAGACGGATCAGGATTAACGATCGAAAAAGTTGTAAGAATAGCAAGAAATAATGAAAAAGTTGAACTTTCTCAGGAAGCTTTGCAGAGGATTAAAACATGTAGAGCCATGCTTGAGAAGAAGATAGAGAATAAAGAAATTATGTATGGTGTCAATACCGGTATAGGTGAATTTTCAGAAGTTGTATTAGACGATGATCAGGTTCAAGATTTCCAAAAATACCTCATATATAATCATGCTGCAGGAATAGGTGATCCCGCACCGATCGAATATGTAAGAGGAGCAATGGTCGGAAGAATAAATGTTCATGCTCATGGGAATTCTGGATGTCGACCTGAAATAACAGAAACATTTGTTGAAATGCTGAATAAAGGAGTAACCCCGTATGTCTGTCAAAAGGGTTCGGTTGGAGCTTCAGGTGATCTGGCTCCCATGTCTCAGATAGCTCTTCTTCTAATGGGAGAAGGCAAAGCATATTACATGGGAGAACTTCTTGATGGAAAAGTTGCTATGGATAGAGCCGGAATAAAAATCCCGGGACTTCAGGCAAGGGATGGACTTGCTGCTATAAACGGATCAAACGTTCTTACGGCAATGTCGGCAATTTTTCTATATGATGCTATCAACTGGTTAAAACAGGCTGAAATTGCAGCATCGATGTCTCTTGAAGCCCTAAAGGCAAATATGAAACCTTACACTCCGCTCTTACATGAGGTAAGAGGCTTTAAGGGAGCTATTAAAAGTGCAAAAAATATAGGAAAACTTGTTGCAGGCGGAGATCTCGTTGAAGGAAAAATAAAGTGCAAAGTGCAGGATGCATATTCAATGAGATCCACACCCCAAGTTATCGGTACTGCCCGTGATGCATTGGATTTTGCACGTTCTCAGGTTGAAATTGAACTTAACGGCGTAGGTGATAATCCGATATTTTTCCCTGATAAAAATCTTCAGATTTCCGGTGCAAATTTCCAGGGAACACCGGTTTCGCTTCCCATGGATATGGCAGGAGCTGCGATCACAATGGTCAGTGTTATGTCGGAACGAAGAATGAATAGACTTAATCATCCTGCTCTAAATGTCGGACTTCCCGCTTTTCTAACCAAGGGAGCCGGAATGTTCTCGGGATTAATGCTAAGCCAGTATACAGCCGATATGCAGATCGTTGAACAGAGAATTCTATCAATGCCTGCTTCTATTCAATCGATCCCGGCAGCTGCCGATCAGGAAGATTTTGTCTCAATGGGAATGAATACCGCAATAAAAAACTTCCAGATACTTGACAATGCATACGGTATTTTAGGTATAGAATTAATGGCTGCGGCACAAGCTTTGGATTTCAGAGAATTCAAATTTGGTAAGGGTGTAACAAAGGCAAAAGAGATAATCAGAAAATATGTTGATTTTCTTGAAATAGACAGACCGCTATATCCCGATCATACAAGAATGAAAGAATTGGTTAAGTCATGTGAAATCTTAAATGAAGTTGAAAAAGAGATAGGAAATATCGAATAGAAAAATTATTTAAAATTTGTAAATAATTCCCGACTGAACGGTAAGATATTCGAAATTTTTATTCTGAAGCGGATAATTGTAAATTGATGATACATAGAACCCCAGATGCTTCAGTTGAAAAAATTTCAACCCGACACCTGCAAGCAGATTCCAGTATTTGCTTTCTCCAACATTGATCTCGCTATCCGATTTAACTATATTATAGCCGACTCCAAAGATAACCCCAAATTTCCACCCATTCTCCAGAGAAAGAAAATCATAATTTAACTTAACATCTGTCCTGATAAGATGAAAATAATAGTTGTCTTTTACATCAGTTTCACTTTTGGATTCAACTCTTTTAAATTCATAATTTTGATTTCCAAAATCAATTGAGACACCGGGAATAACCGATAAATTTTTTAAAATCCGAACAATTACATTTGCACTAAATCCCATTCCCATTCCATTTTTGCTCTTCTCTGTATAATTATATCCGGCTGTCCAGAATTGAGCGATGTTATTGTTGAAAAAGGATGAATTTCCGATATTGTAATTAACGTTAAAATTTACTGCTAATTCAGATGAAATAAGATAAATTGAAAAAAAAATAATAATAAAAAATATGACAAGTATTCTTTTCATCAGCTACACCTCTTTATTTAATAAGTTTGATACGCAAATGATGTTAAATTAGTTTCGGAAAGATTAATTAAAACCTTTTTTTTCAGGAAACGTAATATATAGTATTAACCAAATGAATAAATCAGGAGGAATTTCATGAAGAAAACTCTTTTAATACTATCCATAGCATTATTGCTGATAAATTTAAGCTGCAAAGTTTCAACTTCCGTAACGGATGACTTCAGGCTTCTGTCGGTTTCAGGGTATTCTCTCCAGGATTCAGGGACAAACGGAAAAACAAGTATCAACCTTTTTTTCTCCATAAAAAATACGGGTACTCATTCGGGAACTATCAAATCTTGGAATTTCCGACTAATGCATAATATTGTTACTTTGCTGGAAATTAACAACAATAATTATTCGGAATATAAACTTGAATTATCGGCATCAAAGGTAATACCTCCCGAAGGTGTTCTTGAATTTTATGCCAATACACCTTTACCCTTTAATAAAAATGCTATCGACAACAGTTCACTCCCTTTTAACAGTTATATTCCTAATTCAATAGTTGTTGAGATAACGATGATTGACGACAACGGAGAGGAATTCACTATTTCCAAAAAAGGCTCATATGTCTTTGAAAAAGGAATCCTGAACAGTGATCAGTATAACCTATTAGGATCATGGGGCTTTACAAGAACTGTAAATGGAGATACGAAAGCTAAACAGAAAATCACATTTGTCGGTACAAGAACTTCAGGAAACTTCGTCATATACAACTATACAAGCAATAAATCTGAAGCAAAGGGTTCATTCTCTGTTTCCGGGACTAAAAATATTACTCTCTATTCCTCGGACGGAACAAGATATTGGGGTGAATTTACCGATGCAAGTAAGATCAGCGGAACACTTTTAAAAGGAACATCAACCGGAACCTGGTCAGGACACAAACTTTAAAACCTATATTTAGACTTACCGATCAAATTTCTATTGCTTTTATAAAAAAACAATAATATTTTTATTTTGCACAGTTACCATCGCAATTATCGCATGAGTCACTTTTCAAATTGACAATCTTTGAAGAGAGCATCTCCTTTTCTCTTTTTACCCTGCTTCGGACTCTTTTATAATCGCCAAAATAAATAGTCGTAAGCATAAATATGAAAATAAAAAAAACTATTAAAAACAATCCTAAAAGGTTAATTTTTTTCTCCTGTTTTCATTATGAAATTAACATAAAGCATCTATTTCTTCAATAATCTTCTAAAATCCGGCGTCATTTTCTCTATGAATCCCGATATATCCTTCTTTATCAATAGAACCGCCAATCCCTCTTTTACGGCAAACTTATATCCGATTTCCGGACCCATAACATCAATTGCAGTTGCAAGAGCATCTGCCATCATACAATTTTTTTCCATAACCGTTACGGAAACAAGTTTATGCCGTATCGGATAACCTGTCGAAGGATCTATCGTATGAGAATATCTCACTCCATTCTTTTCAAAATAGTTGTGATAATCTCCTGAAGTAGCCATTGAAGAATCTGATATTGAAACTACTCTTGTAATCTTCGATTCATTTCCGGGAGACTGTATTCCGAGATGCCACAACTCACCATTTCCGTTCCTACCCCTGACACGTATCTCTCCCCCGACTTCAACCAGCCAGTTGTAAAAACCCGACTCATTTAGATATTGAGCAACTTTATCTACTCCATATCCCTTGGCGATTGCCGACAAATCACAGTATAATTCCGGGATTTTCTTTCTTAATTCCGGTGGATTTAATTTAACTTCAAGATTATGATATCCTACCCGTTTTCTTAAATTTTTAATCTCATTTAAAGACGGAATTTTCCCGGAGAAAAAATCCTTCCCAAAACCCCAGAGATTGACCAGATGTCCGATCGTGATATCAAATTTTCCACCACTCTTTTCGCTTACCTTAATCGAAGCCAAAACAACATTAGCCGTATCTAAAGAAACTTTAAACCAGTCGGTTTTTTTATAAGAATTAAACCTTGAAATCTCCGAATCTTTTCTATATGTTGACATCTGACGATTAACTTTTTCCAAAACCGCATTGATTCCCGCATCAAGTTCATGAATTTTTTTTGCCGAATCACCGAGAAGAAGGAAATTATTTTTTACTATCTTCACTGAGAAAGTAGTTCCCATTGTGCTTCCGTTTATCAGAAGTAAATTTGATTTGTCGGAAGAATTATTACAATAAAAATTTGATAAAAGAAGAAAAAGAAGGAGGAAAATTTTCAAATATTTCATCTTCTGAATTAAAACTTAAATTATTACCCGCCAAAATCATCAAGCATAATATTTTCAGGTTCAACACCAAGATTATCCAGCATATCTATAACGGCTTTATTCATCATCGGAGGACCACACATATAAAATTCACAATCTTCCGGATTAGGATGGTCTTTTAGATAATTCTCATAAATAACCTGATGAATAAATCCCGTGTATCCTGTCCAATTATCCTCCGGCAAAGGTTCCGACAGCCCTATATACCAATTGAAATTACTATTTTCTTTGGCAAGTTGATCAAAATCTTCAACATAAAACATCTCTCTAAAGCTTCGAGCTCCGTACCAGAAAGAGATCTTTCTCTTTGTTTTAATTCTTTTTAACTGATCAAAAATATGGGATCTCATAGGAGCCATTCCCGCACCTCCGCCGATAAAAACCATCTCGGCTTCGGTCTCCTTTGCAAAAAAATCACCATACGGACCTGATATCATGACTTTATCCCCGGGTTTAAGACTAAAGATATAAGAAGACATCTGACCGGGAGGAACATTCGGCATAGACGGAGGTGGCGATGCAATTCTTACATTCAACATGATCAAACCCTTTTCAAGAGGAAAATTTGCCATTGAATAAGCACGGGAGATGGGTTCGGTAACTTTGGATTCATATCTCCAAAGATCAAATTTATCCCAGTCTGATTTATATTTATCTTCAATAATGAAATCACGATAATTAACTTTATGCTCGGGAGCATCGATCTGGATATAACCCCCTGCACGAAAATCTACATTTTCACCGGAAGGAAGTTCCAGAACAAGTTCCTTGATAAAAGTAGCAACATTTCTATTGGATCTGACAGTGCATTCCCATTTTTTCACATCAAATATTTCCGGTGGAATCTCTATTTTCATATCCTGCTTAACTGGAACCTGACATGACAATCGAACGCCTTCACGAGCTTCCCTACGGTTAACCATTGATGTTTCGGTCGGCAAAATATCACCGCCTCCTTCATGAACGGTCACTTTACACTGTCCGCAAGTACCCTGCCCACCGCAAGCAGAAGGAATATATATCTTGTTTTCGGCAAGAGTATTTAAAAGTTTATTGCCGGCAGGAACTTCAAGGCTTTTTTCGGGATCATCATTGATAATAATTTTAACATTTCCACTCGCAACTAATCTTGATTTTGCAATTAGAATTAAAATTACCAGTGCGAGAACTATAAATGTGAACATAAAAACACCAAGTAATACAATATTTAATCCGCTCATTTATTTCCTTCCTACAATTGAATTCCGGAAAACAGCATAAATGCCATTGCCATTAAACCAGCCGTTATAAAAGTAATACCCAAACCTCGAAGTCCGGCAGGAATATTACTGTATTTCATCTTCTCTCTTACTCCAGCAAGAACAACAATAGCAAGAGCCCATCCTATCCCCGACCCCATTCCGTAAACAACACTCTCCGAAAATGTATAATCTCTCTGAACCATCAGTAGAGAGCCGCCTAATATAGCACAATTAACGGTTATAAGCGGTAGAAAAATCCCAAGTGCATTGTAAAGTTTAGGTACATATTTATCCAAAACCATTTCCAGGATCTGAACCATAGCTGCGATAACACCTATATAGGTGATCAATCCAAGAAATGTGAGATCAACATGAGGCAATCCCGCCCATGCAAGAGCTCCCTCCTTTAAAACACCGTTGTATATAAGATTGTTAACCGGAACAGTGATAGTTTGCACAACTACGACTGCCACTCCAAGTCCGAATGCCGTCTCAACTTTCTTTGATACTGCAAGAAAAGTACACATTCCGAGAAAAAATGCAAGGGCCATATTTTCTATAAAAATTGACTTAATAAATAGACTTAAATAGTGTTCAAACATTTTTTATTCCTCTTCTATCTGTTCTTTTTTAATGGATCTAACGATCCAGATGAGTATTCCGATCAAAAAGAATGCACTTGCCGGCAACAGAAGCAATCCGTTTGGTACATACCACCCGCCTTCGGTATTAAGCGGCAATATGGTGTGTCCGAGGAGTTTTCCGGATCCAAGCAATTCTCTGACAAATCCCACAACAATAAGTACGAAAGAGTATCCGAGACCATTTCCTATCCCATCGAGAAAACTCATCCACGGTGGATTCTTTAAGGCATAAGCTTCGGCTCTTCCCATAATGATACAATTTGTGATTATCAATCCGACATATACCGAAAGCTGTTTTGAAACGTCAAAAAAGAATGCTCTTATGAATTGATCGGCAATTATTACGAGAGAAGCAATTATTGTCATCTCCACAATAATTCTAATACTGCTCGGAATAAAATTTCTGATCAGACTTACTGCCAGATTTGAAAAAGCAAGGACAAAAAGAACCGCTAATGACATTACAAGAGAAGTTTCAAGTTTAGAGGTAACAGCCAATGCCGAACAAATCCCCAATACTCCGAGAAGGATCGGGTTATTATTCAGTATCGGATCAAAAAGTGTTTTCTTCAAATTACCCATTGCCATTCTCCTCTATCTTATCAATCAGTTTTTTAATGTACGGTCCATATCCGCAATCTCCCCAATTTTGTCCGTCAAACCCCATCCAGAACCTTACCAGATTATTTACACCCCTTGTTGTTAAAGTCGCTCCGGAAAGACCATCAATGGTTGAATCCGATCCCGGGCTTCCCTTTATAACTTTCCCTTTTATCACTTTTATCTTGAGCTCAACACCGTTTCCGGAAATTGTAAATATTTTTTTATTTTTCCACAGTGCCTTCCATTGCGGATTATCGACTTCTCCACCAAGTCCGGGAGTCTCTTCATGTTTATAAAAAGTGAACCCTTTTATTGTTTTCATATCTTTATCAAGAGCAAGAAGACCATACATTGTCGACCATAGCCCTCTTCCGTATATCGGAAAGATCCTTCGTTCAACTTCCGATGACCCTTTTTCTCCGACGACATTGTAAACGACCATGTAATCAGGTCTTCTTTTTATTGAAGCTATATCTTTATCCGGAGGTATCAATGAACTGAATTCCTTATTCTTTGCAAGTGATTCAATGTCAAAATTTTCCGGTTTTAACTGTTCATCATCTATTTTTTTTAATATTTTTCCTGTTTTAAGTTCTACAACAACAGGTACAATCCTCTCCTTATACAATTTCATAATATCATTCCGAGCATCAATTTTTATTCCGCCTGCTATTAAAATATTCTTTAATTTATCCATCTTCTTGTTCATATCCTGAACCGGTTTCAATTTCACATAGGCCAAAGAGACAAGAATGGAAGATATCAGACATACTCCAAAAGCTACACCAATAGTTTTCTTAATTGAATCAACCGCCATTTCGGAGTAACCTCCTTTTTATATTTTTATTGATTATAATTCTATCTATTATCGGAGCAAAAACATTCGCAAACAAAATAGCAAGCATCATTCCTTCCGGAAATGCCGGATTTACAACCCTTACCATAACGACAAGAATTCCTATTAATAACCCGTAAAAGTATTTTCCCCGGCGTGTCATTGCCGCACTTACCGGATCTGTTGCCATAAAGACCATACCGAAAGCAAAACCTCCGAGAACCAGATGCCAATAAGGAGGAAGAGAGAACATCGGATTCGTAGAACTGCCTATCATATTAAAGAGTAAGGAAGTTCCTGCCATTCCGGCAAATACACTTACCATTATTCTCCACGATCCGATTCCGGTAATAATTAGTATTAAAGCCCCGATCAGTATAGCTAAAGTGGAGGTCTCTCCCATCGATCCCGGAATTGTTCCGAAAAATGCCTTACTCCATGAGATATCAGGCTGAGGAAAAACTTCAGCAAATTTTGAAAGAGGGGTTGCTTTTGTCACTCCGTCAATTGCCACCCAAACCGCATTCCCTGATATCTGAGCCGGATATGCAAAAAAAAGAAATGCTCTCCCTGCTAACGCAGGATTAACTATATTCATTCCAACACCGCCAAAAACCTCCTTTCCTATTACAATCCCAAAAGAGATTCCGAGAGCAACTTGCCACAAGGGGATATTCGGGGGGAGGATCATGGGGAAAAGAAGACTCGTCACAAGAAAACCTTCGCTTACCTCATGTCTTCTGACAATACCGAAAAGTATTTCCCAAAAAGCTCCCACTGCAAAAGATACAAAATATACAGGAAGGAAAAAAAGCATACCGATAATAATATCTGAAAAAATACCGGCTTGATCATAACCGATGCCGAGAAAACTTATTACTCCGCCCCTCCAACCGTCAAGAGCTGTTTTCCCAATCTTTGCCATCTCAATATTTGCCTGGAGACCGGTGTTGTAAAAAGCAAAAATAACAGCAGGTATGAGTGCATAAACAACCATCATCATCATTCGCTTAAGATTTAAAGCATCTCTTACAAAAGATGGATTATTTGCTACTTTTCCTGAAGTAAAAAGAAAATTATCCACGGTATCGAAAAGAGGTTCAAAAAAATGCAGTTTTCCTCCCTTTTCATAAAGTCTGGAATGTTTGTCTAAAAATTTTCTTAAAAATTTCATTATCCTTCCTTCTCAATAATTGTTAAATTTCTTCTGAGTATTTCCCCGTAATCATTTTTTGAGGCACAAACAAATGTGCATAACGAAAGATCTTCCTCGACCATTTCAAGACAACCCAGCTTTTCAGCCTCTTCAATATCTTCAATTACAATTGATCGAAGCAGGTAGGCGGGAATAACATCAAGAGGCATAACTTTCTCAAAATTACCTATGGGGATAATCGGACGATAACCCCCTTCAAGTGAAGTTGTAAAATCAAATTTCTTTTTCGGGAACAGCGATGAACCGACTATTTTTTCAACTGAAAATTTATTAAATCCCGGACTAAGCCACCCGAAAAACTTCCTCTCTTTTCCCTCTCTTAATGCTGTTATTTGCTGATGATATCTTCCCAAAAAACCAAGAGAGCCAAAACAACTTCTTCCATTCAGAATTGAACCGGAAATGATCCTGTTATCTCCTTCCTTTAATTCTCCCAAAAAAAGCTCGGAAATATCAGCACCCAATCTTGTCTTTATCAACCGCGGTTTTATTACCGAAGGACCGCTTATCGCAATAATTCTGTCTGTGAATAGAGATCCTGTTTTAAACAATTTCGCAATGGCAATTACATCCTGCAACCCGAGATACCAAACTTTTTTATTCCTTCCGACAGGATCGAGAAAGTGTATATGAGTCCCCGGAATTCCGGACGGGTGCGGTCCGAAAAATTCAACCGTCTCTAAATTATCAATATCCGGAGCAGAGATCTTACTGTTTTTTGACCTGCAAAAAAAGAGTTTACCTTCGGTCAGTTTTGAAATTATGATAAGCCCTTCTTTAAAATCCTCCTCTTGTCCTTCGATGATTTTTTCCATGGAAGGAGCTAATGGGTTTGAATCCATTGCATTAATAAAGATTGAGTGAGGATTAACAGCAGGATCAGCCACTTTGCCAAAAGGTCTTTGCCGAAAAGCCGTCCAAAGTCCGGATTCTATCAATAGAGATAAAACATCTTCTCTTTTAAGGGAAACAATCTTTTTACCGCTATATGAGTTGAATTTGACTTCATCATTATCTTCGAGTTTTATCACTATAGACTCAAAGATCCTTTTCAAACCCCTGTTTATCGATATAACTTTACCGCTGCCCGGAGATGTAAAATTAATATCGGGCATCTTTTTGTCGGTAAAGAGTACTTCCCCTTTTTTGACTTTGTCACCGGCTTTAACTTTCAGTGTCGGCTTCATCCCCGGATAATCATAACCTATGAGAGCAACCTTTGTTACATCATTTTTTTTTGAAACGACCTGATCCGGAGCTCCGCTGATAGGGATATCCAAACCATTTTTGATTTTAATAGTTCTCATTGTTTTTCATGTCCTTTTTATTTAAAAAACATAATATCATATAATTTTTTTAAAAACAATAAAAAAAACTTTGCGTATAAACCATGCAAAAGACCTATATAAAAAGCTTTTTTAACTTAAAAAAAATTTCAAAATACAATAATGTTTGAATTTCTGAAATTCATGATATTTTGATAGAATTTTCGAGTATATTACTACCAGATCTTACCGAGACGATCCAACTCTTCCTGAGCATATTTTCTAAATAAGATCTCCCACTCTCTCGACCCTTCCGGAACACTTTTTTTCTGTGACCTGACTCTCTCTTTAGCTGTATCCTCTATCTGGTTAAAAAGCCTCAACTCATCCATGATTATATGAAAAATCTTCATTCTTATATTTCCGATATCACCATTATAATCAAGTTCGTCATTGTTCTTGATAAAATCATTGATAAGTGATGCAAGATAATTCACCTTGTTTCTTGACAGTTTCAGAGTCATAGTATTATCTCCTCCTTCTCCGCCAATTTACTTTTTACCATTTTGAACATTTCGTAATAATCTATATTTGTATTTCTGATCTCATTCAATTTTTCTTTAAGAATCTCTCTTACCTTTTCATCAAGTGCATCTTCTTTCGACAATTCCGCTGTAATTATATTCTCAATCTCAAGTACGGTCTTCTCTTTATTTTCCGTAATAATAAGATTTTCAGACAGTAATTCCTTGACAATTTGAAATGCCATCTGTTCTACCTGCTGTCTGTTTAGTCTCATAGAGTTTAATATAACAGATTTTACAAACGAAATCAACTTGAAGAAAAGCAGATCAAATCGGTTTTTATTTAAAAAAACTATTTTTTGTAATACTTAATAACCTCAGGAAGTAACTTTTTCAGTCTTTTAACACGAGTTTTACTCGCCGGATGAGTAGATAAAAATTGAGGAAGTTTCGCACCTCCCAGTTTATCCATTCTCTGCCAGAATGACACTGCATCAACCGGATTATATCCTGCTCTTGCCATAAGGATAAGCCCTATATGATCAGCTTCACTCTCATGTGTTCTGCTGAACGGCAAAAGAATTCCAACCTGTGCGGCAACACCAAAGGCAAGCATCAGAAAACTTCTTGTTTGATCCGGTTTACTTTTCAAAGCGGCATCCAGAGCTATCCCTCCCAGTTGGACAAGAAGTAGTTGGCTCATCCTTTCATTACCGTGTTTTGCAATTGCATGAGCAACTTCATGTCCCAATATCACGGCAAGACCGGTCTCGTTTTTTGCAACGGGAAGAATACCCGTATATACCGCAACCTTTCCTCCGGGCATACAGAATGCATTAACGGTTTTCGGATCATCGATCAGATTAAATTCCCAATGAAAGTTTTTAAGTGCTTTAGTTAATCCCTCTTCCCTCATAAACTGTTCTGCTGCAACGGCAATTCTTCTTCCGACCCTCCTGACAATTGCAATTTTACGGGAATCATTCGACAATCTGGATTTATTTAACAGCGTTCTATAACTTTGCAAAGCCATAGTGGTCAGATTGGAAGACGGTAAAAGAGCTATTCTCTTGCGACCTGTTATAGGAACGGTAGAACATGAAGACAGTAAAAAAAGAGAAATAGTTAAGATTGAAAAGATTTTCCCCGTTTTTTTATGCATTTTTCCTCCACAAAAAATTTTTTAACAATTTAATGATATAAAAAAATGAAGAAAAAAAAAAGGGGGCATAAGCCCCCTCTAAGAATTATTTGAAAAATAGTGTTATTATTATTTATTCATTTGCGGTCTTCCTCTTTTCGATGTTCTCATTCTTTTTGACCGTCTTCTCATCATCATTCCCGCCTTTTTTTTCAGGTTTTGCACCTTTACCCTCTGTTCGGGAGTAAGGATATCTCTGAGATCAAGCATATAATTCAATCTGTTAACTTGCATTCCGGTCTTGATCTTCGCAATGCTTCTTAACATATTTTCAGCCTGTTTTCTGTTTACTTTATCGGATCTTAAATAGTTTGCAAATCTTAGCTCGGTCAATTTCAGATCGGCGGTTGTTTTAATAACCGATTCCTGAAATGACAAATTCATCTTTTCTATCTTTGCAACCTGTTCGGTATTCAAACCGATCTGATCCTTTAGTCTTATCAAAAGTTTACCGGCATAAAAATTCTTTAAAGCTATATTATTCCCAAACTGCATATGTCTCTGTAAATATGGAGCGGGAGTTGCATTTAAAATTGTTCCGGTAACCGTAACTAAGAAGACCAACAGTAATACAAATAGTAATTTTTTCATTTTAACCTCCGTTTTGTCTTTCATGGAGTAAAACAATTCACTCTGTTTTTTCTTGCAGGATTACTTTTTATTTCTTTTTTTTCTCAATGTCAGAAATATTGATATGGCATTAACCGATGCAGGAGTGGCACCCGGGATATCTAAGACTTCCCTTAAATTTTTCGGTTTTTTAACTTTAAGTTTTTCTCTTATCTCAGTTGAAAGTCCGTCTATTTTTTCATAATCCGTATTATCCGGAATTCTAATCTTTTCAAGATCCATTAATCTTGCAACATCCGACCTCTGTTTTTTTATATATCCCTCATATTTAATCTCCGCTTCAATATATGCAATATCTCTTGTATTAAGATCATCTGTTATTTTTGTATCGAACATACTTTCAATTTTTTCCAGATCCACTCCCGGTATTTTAAGCATTTGGTAAAGAGTTTGTGACTTCCCATCATATTTATTCTTCTTTTTTTTCAATGACTCTATCACATCTTTTCTTTTCCTGAATTCTTTTTCCAGTTTATTATAAGCAGCTCTGTCGATCAGACCAAATTTTACTCCGAATTTTCCCAGCCTCTCAAAAGCATTGTCCTCTCTTAATTGGAGTCTGTATTCGGCTCTTGATGTAAATAGACGATATGGCTCATCAACACCCTTATTTACCAGATCATTAACCATTACCCCCATATAAGCTTCATCTCTTCCCGGTATAAAAACCGGTTCTCCTCTCAAACTTAAAACCGCATTGATCCCGGCAAGCAATCCCTGTGCTGCAGCTTCTTCATAACCGGATGTTCCGTTTACCTGGCCCGCAAAAAAAAGATTTTCGATCTCTCTGCTTTCAAGATTGGTTTTCAATTGCCTCGGATCTATCGAATCATATTCGATTGCATAGGCAGGTCTCATAATAACAGCATGATCCAGCCCTTTTATAGATTTAAGGATCTCCTTCTGAACATCAACCGAAAGACTTGTGGATAATCCGTTCACATAAATCTCCTTATTGTTCAGCCCTTCCGGTTCAAGGTAGAAATGGTGTCTGCCGCGATGAGGAAATTTAACGATTTTATCCTCGATAGAGGGACAATATCTGGGTCCTATCCCTTCAATCTTCCCTGAATAGAGAGGGGAAAACGGAATGTTGTCCTCTATCAATTTTTTAACATCATCATTTGTATATCCCGCATAGCATACGATACTGTTTTTCACTTCAAAATCGGTAAACATCGAAAAGGGTACGGGATCTTTATCTCCGGGTTGCGGAACGAATTCGGAAAAATCAACACTATCGGCATGAACTCTCATTGGAGTTCCGGTTTTCAGCCTCAACGTTTCGAATCCTAAAGATTTTATATTTTCCGCAAGTTTAATTGAAGGAGGCTCATTGCTTCTGCCGGCATTGATTACCGTATCACCTATGTATATCTTTCCGTTTAGAAACGTTCCTGATGTAACAATAACCGAATCACAAGCTATCGAATTACCCTCAAGAAGTTTTACTCCGCAAACTCTTCCGTTTTTTATCATTATCCCCGAAACGATCGACTGATATACCGTCAGATTAGGGACATTTTCAAGAAAATTTTTCATATAATGCCGGTACATCACTTTATCATTTTGAGTTCTTGTTGCTCTGACTGCCGGTCCTTTACTTCTGTTAAGTGTCAAAAAATGAATACCAGTCCTGTCTGCCGCTCCCGGCATAACCCCCCCGAGGGCATCAATCTCTTTAACAAGATGTCCTTTGGCAATACCTCCAATCGAAGGATTACACGACATCTGTCCGATCGTTTCAAGATGAATGGTAATAAGTGTTGTATCCGTACCCATTTTAGCAGCTGCAACTGCAGCTTCTATTCCCGCATGACCCGCTCCGATAACAATAATTTTCATTTGCCTATACAAAAACCGGAAAATATCCCGTTAAGAATATCATCATCAGTAACTTTGCCTAAAAGTTTTCCAATGATCAAAAGTGCTTCTCTTATCTCTTCGGCAACAATTTCCGGATTAACTTCTGTTTTATTCATATCCACATTTTTTCTAATAGTTTGCAAAACTATGTTTAATTTTGATAAAAGATCTTTCTGTCTTAAATTAATCGACAGAGCAATATCACCCGTATTCGTTATCTTAAACCTATCTTTTATTAACGTAAAGACAGTTTCAATATTTTTATTCTTCAACACAGAGACAGGAATGATCTCTTCGCTATTAAAAAACACCGATATCTCTTTAACTGACTTTGCTTTGGAAAGATCAGTTTTATTAAGAACAATGATATGTTCCTTTTTTTTAATTAATTTGTACAATTCAATATCATTTTCATCAATTCCCGTTTCGGCATCGAGAATAAAAACAACCATATCAGATTCATCGATAATATCTTTTCCCCTCTCAATTCCATCCTTTTCAATTTCATTTGAGCTGTTGCTGTTCAGTCCGGCTACATCTATTAACTCTAAAGGAATTCCGTCCGGATAGATCTTCTCTCGTATAAAATCTCTTGTAGTTCCCGGTTCGGAAGAAGTTATCGATCTGTCCTCCAAAAGGAGACGATTAAAAAGAGATGATTTTCCTACATTAACCTTACCGACAATCACTATTTTTCGGCCTTTATCGAAAAGCTCATTCATTCGGCGGTTGGAAATTATCTTTTCAAGATATTCGGATGAGGTTTTTAGATTTTCCGAAAATTCAATATATCCGAGATTCTGATCTTCCTGAAACTCAAGTATAGTTTCTATCTTTATTCCGGCTTGAACAAGATTCTCCTTTATATCATAAAGAAATTCAGAAAAAATCCCATCTAAGTTACCAAATTTCATTTCAGCATAATAACCGGAATTTGCATTTATAAGTTCATTGACAGACTCGGCCTGAATAAGGTCCATTTTACCGTTCTTAAAAGCTCTGTATGTAAATTCTCCCGGCATCGCCTGCCTTGCTCCGTTTTTTATGATCAGCTCCAAAACCCTTTCTATTAAAAACGGATTGGAATGGATTGATATCTCGGCAAGATCTTCTCCCGTATAAGACATTGGGGATTTAAAAAGTGTCCAGAGACACTCCTCTATTCTTTTTTCCCCTTCAATTATATATGAGTGAAAAGCTTTGGCATGAATCGGCTTTTTCGGATATTTTTCAATTATTCGGCTGAGAATTTTTTTTGTCTCGGCTCCGGATACTCTTATCACTGCAATTCCTCCTCTTCCGGGAGGAGTGGAAAGAGCGGCAACCGTATCCCGGTCCATTACTTCTTTCTTATAGTTATTGTCTTTAGAAATCCGTTGCCCTCACTTAAAGATTCGAGATCGGAATATTTGTTTATGATCATATGAACAACTCTTCTTTCGAACGGATTCATCTCTCTTAAACTCATAGGTCTTCCGGCTTTCCGTATATTCTTTGCATACTGGTGTGCCATTCTGCTTAACTCTTTTTCCTTCTTTTTCCTGAAATTTTCACTTTCACAAAATATTTTTTTCCCCACAGTATCAGAGAAAAGCCGATTTAAAAGATATTGGATCGCATTAAGAAGGTTCCCGTTCTTATATAAAAGAAGTTTATAGTCTTCCCCGGAAAAATTAACGGAGACAAACCCCTTCCCCTGTGTGAGCGAAAAATCCAACTCAAGTTTCATCATTTCTATAAGTTTTTTTATAAAATCGGATAACTCCTTATCATTATTCTCATCAATCGGCCATGCAACTATATGAATCTCTTTCTGCTTATGTCCGAAATATTTTGTCTTCTCCGTATTTATCTCATACCTAAGCATCTCTTCTTCAACATTAAACTCTTCAGCAGCAAGAATTAAAGCCTCCCGCAAAGAAAAAGATTGGAATTCTTTTTTCATCTTACTTCCCTCTCTTTTTCTTTTTAAGAATTTTACGCATTTTATCCTCTTCCTTCTTCTTTGCAAATATTTTTTTATTAATAATATATTGTTGCCCTATCTGAAGGAGATTTGACATAAACCAGTATAAGTTTAATCCCGATGAAAAATTCATAAAGAGAAAGACCATAACAACCGGCATTATATATGTCATTTTTTTTTGTGAACTGTCTGCACTCGTGGGAGACATTTTTGTAACAATTATCTGAGTTACACCCATAAGTATCGGAAGTACATAGACAGGATCCTTTAACGAAAGATCTTTGATCCATAATATCCAGGGTTCATGTCTTATATTTATAGAAGTCTGAAGAAGTCTGAAGAGTCCGAAGAAAACCGGCATCTGAAGCAGAAGAGGAAGACAACCGCCGGCGGGATTGACCTTCTCTGTTTTATAAAGAGCCATAGTTTCGGCATTCATACGCTTCCGTTGTTCCGGATCTTTAAGATTTTTATATTTTTTCTTTATTGCTTTTATCTTTGGTTGAAGTGTCTGCATCTTTGCCATTGAGACACTCGACGAATATGTTAACGGGAAAAGAATCACTTTTATTACAAGAGTTAATAAAATCAGTGCCCAGCCGTAGTTTGGGATTGATTTATGGATTGCAAGAAGACCCTTTAACATTAGCTTTGCAATTACTCCGAAAATACTCCATCCGTAATCAATAACTTTATTAGCTTCGGGGAATCTGTTCTCAATTTTTGCAAGCTCTTCCTCATCTTTGGGGCCCATATAAATATCCGATGGATTTGTAAAAGTTATATACGAATATGATTTAACTCCGCCTTTTTTCCCTTTTTTGCTGACTGTAAAATATTTCACCTCGGCTTCACGATCTCTGTTCCTGATCATTGTTGCAAAATATTGTCTCTCATAAGCTATCCAGCTAAAGAAGCCGTTCATTATTCCCCTCGCAAGTCCTATTGATTCATTTACTTTTTTCCCCTTGACCTTAAAAAGATTAACCTCCTGAACTTTATTTCCGTCAAATCCTTTCAAAATAAGTGTTCTTTCCGGAGTTCTGACAGGGAGTATATTATTTGCAAGATCCGGACCGAACATTACAGGAAAATCAAGCTTCTTACCATCTTTGATAAAAGTTATCTGAACATCAATAATATAACTATTATTATTAAGTACAAATCTTTTTTTTACGAGAACATTTTTTGCAGGATCCGCAAATTCAAACTCAATGATCTTTCCGGAATTCCCTTCCACCTTTATATTGGTTATTTCTCCGAGATTGTAATGAAATCTTTTCTTGTTAATCTCCTTTATATAATCTTCTCCCTCAAATGTTGAAAAATAGAAAGGAAGATAGATATCATCTCCGAATTTATCGAAAACTTTTGAAGAAATTAAATCAAGCTGATTCTTTTTATCATCTTTATATTTTTTTAATATAAACGATTTCAGTCCTGCTCCGATATTTGTAAAAACCGCTCTGTATAGATTTGTCTCAACGACAATATCTCTTGATGTCGAGTCCGAAATTGCAGTTGTAACTTTTTCAAGTTTAGGTTTTTTAACTTCTTCAACCTTTTTCTTTTTTGCAAAAATTTCAGAAAGACTTTGGTCGGAAGCAATGTTCTCTGTCTCTGCAGGTTCGGATTTTTTCGAACTCTCGGTTCCCATTTGCCGAGCAGCTTCATTTGCAATATTTTTCCCGGGTTGAATCTGTGGTTTCGGCATGAAAAAATATTTATATAACGCAATAACTATAATAGACAATGCAATAGCAAGAATTAATTTTTTTGTTTCCATTTTTTTATCACCTCGAATTTTTCCGGCACGGGATCATCACCGCCCGGATGTAAAGGATGGCATTTAAGGATTCTTTTTGTCCCAAGAAATATTCCCTTTAAAACACCGAACTTTTCTATTGACTCCATTGTATATACCGAACATGTCGGTTGAAATCTGCAATTATTCCCGAGTAGCGGGGAAATAAATTTTTTGTAGCCCCTAATCAGGAGTAGAATACCTTTTTTTAGCATCGTTATCTATTTTATCTATTAATCCGGAGAAAATTTTTTCTATCAAATGAAATTTATCTTTCCCGAATTTTTTTTTCATTGATATCCAGATATCATAACTCTCTTCCAAACGTAAGTTGTTTTTCATAAAAAGTTCACGCATTACTCTTTTAATATAATTACGCTCAACCGATTTTCCTATTTTCCTGTTTACGGATACTGCAAATCTGTTATAGGGTAAACCGTTCTTAATATTGTATAAAAAAAAAATTCCGTTTTAATCCTCTTGGCTCTTCTCAGCATGAATACAAAATCGCTGCTACTGCTTATACGCTGATGTGACGACAGACCGGGCATACGTAATAGTATTAAACAGAGAGTCTCTTTCTTCCTTTTCTTCTCCGGCTGTTAATAACCGCTCTTCCGGCTTTTGTCGACATTCTGACTCGAAAACCATGAGTCTTACTTCTTTTTCTATTATTTGGCTGATAAGTTCTTTTCACCGATAACTCCTCTCAATCATGAATATTAAGTGATAATATATTAAAAAAAAGAGGTTTTGTCAAGAAATCAGACAATGAATAATCCTATTTTGTTTTCAAACATATAAATTTTACAAAAATAAACTTAAAATATAGCTTAAAATCTCCCCTTCCTTTCCCTCACAATAATATCTTCCTTATACAATTTAAATTTATCAAAACTCCGAGTGTAAAACTTTTTATATACTGATTAAAAAACAATTATCTTATTAGATTTAATTACTAAATTATTTTTATGAAACCTTTTTTTCATTTTACATTTAAAGAGTATATTAACAAAGTTTTGGATTTTATCGTCTGCCAAAATCATTTTACCTTTAATTTCAAAAACATCACCAAAGTTTTCTATATCATTTTTAGAGTATTTTTTTGTAAAAACAAAAAGTACATCTTTCCTATTCCTAATTGAATAAATGTACTTCCCATCGGGACAGGACAAACAGGGACTTTTCCCATTCATAATAATAATTATTGAGTGTAAGGAATCTGTCTTTAATAAATTTGGAATTGGAGAAAGCTTTAATCTTAAGTAAGGGGATATTGTGATTAAAAAAGAAATAAAAAAAAGCAATGATATAATAATAACCGATATAGAATACTTTCTGTTTTTAATCAGTCTCTCCGGCATATCCATAACTATTTCCATTTATATTGCTGAAACAGAAAAAGAACTTAGCTTTCCCCTTAATTTCCTGCACATCAAATGTACTATAATAGAATTTATCAGCTTGCACTTTATATTCCTTTACCAACTTCCACTTTTCTTTATCAATAACCTTAATAATTAACGTTTCTTTCAATGGTGGCACATATTTTTTTCTGTTAATTAAATAATCATTCGGATAGTATTCTTCCAAACTTAAAAGATAAATGTTTTTTTCACCAACAACTATATTTCCAAGAATATTCAACCCTGTAAAAAAACTTCTGCTTTTCTTTTTTTCAGTTCCGGTTTCGAGCAACTCTTTGTTGATGTTTAATAACCTTTTTCTATTACTTCCAATGAACTGAAGGTAGCTTTTTTCTCCCTTTTTTTCACCTTTGGAGTTAAATCTTATTACTTGTCCATACAACTTGCTAAAATATAATAAATCGTTACCATCATTTCTAAGAAAACCTTTATAAATCCAAAAAGTGTTTTTTCTGTTATCTTTTTTTATTTTCACAAAAAAAGAACCGAACGAATTGATTTTTTTACCGTCTTTACCAAACCGATGAATTAATTTTTGAGATTTAAAATCAGGATTTAAGGTATATATCATATTTTTATTTAAGGTCATATCATGAATCATTCCGAATATTCTGAATTTACTTTGAAATGCTCCCGAATAAGAGAAAAAGGAAATTGCATTACTATCTTGTATCACTATTTGCTTATCAGAAAAAAAAATAAGAAACGGAGAAATCAAATCACCGGGTCCCTGTCCGAATTTTCCAATACTAATATTATATTTTAGAGTATCACGATTAATCGTATAAGAATATAGAACACTTCTAACATTATCCAAAACATAAAGAATATTTCCCTTTACTCTTAATCCGGACGGAATTTTATACAGATATTTACTATCAATCAAAACAAGTTCCTTTAACTCCAAAGTCTCTTTTTTTATTCTCCCCTGAATATTTAAAAACTGCGAAAAAACCATTAAAAAAACAATTAACTTTACACACTTTTTTTTCATAAATTATCTCCTTGATAATATTAACCGTTAATTATCACCACACTGAAAATGTTCCCCCGGACCATCACAATCAATGAGTGTACAGAATACATTTCCTCTCGGTCTTTGCATGCAATCATGAGATCCGGAACATTGCGGAAAGGAATTACAAGTCCATCCCTGTTCCGAAGCAAATATATTTTGTCCTATTGTTATATAAACTACAGCAATAAACATAAAACTAATAAAAATAGTAATAATTATTTTAATTTTTTTCATTTAACTCCTCCTTTAATTTTTTGATTTTTAATAAATTTTTTATTATCAAGAATCTTCACTAAGGAGGTTTGTCTATCCCTTTTTCGCAATATTTTTTTAAACAGGGTTTATTTTTTAGAGAGAGAGAGAGAGAGTGTGTGTGTGTGTGAATTATTATTCGGTTGAGAGTTATTGAAAAATTTTGATTTAAAAACTCCCTTTCTTTTCTCAAACCCATACTCCCTTAAAATATTTCGTTAACAATAAAATAATAAAAAAGCAAAAAATAAATGTCAAGATTTTTTTTGAAAAAATTATTCTTTTTCCTCTATATAGGAAATATTGCCAAATTAATTACAAAAACAATCTATGTTCCGGCACACAGGGGAGTTATTAATTCTAAATTT
>Ga0256845_1000102_pt1 | contig 74307 bp, 61 predicted proteins | sample RiftiametaG_FD_189101 | JGI IMG/M metagenome (GOLD analysis project Ga0256845, IMG submission 189101) | Tube worm associated microbial communities from hydrothermal vent at the East Pacific Rise, Pacific Ocean - Riftia | ecosystem: Host-associated > Annelida > Integument > Unclassified ...
GCGCGGACTCGGTGGTCCGCGCCCGGAGGCCCGCTCGCTGCGCGGACTCGGTGGTCCGCGCCCGGAGGCCCGCTCGCTGCGCGGACTCGGTGGTCCGCGCCCGGAGGCCCGCTCGCTGGGTTCGGGTCCTCGGGGGCGCGGGCTCGGGACCTTAGTTCAGCGAGATCCCGAGCGGTCCGCAGACCTTCTCGAGCATCTCTTTTTTCGAACCGCTGAGCTTGCGGTACGCGGACTTGGCCTTGGATCCGCTGCCCATTTTGCATGCGGTCACGCCCATCAAGCTGAGCGCCTCCGCTCCCTTGCCGCCGTCGTAGGCCTGCTTGGCCAGGTTGTAGGCGCTGCGGTTGTTGCCCGCGACCATCGCTTTGCGGGCCTGAGCGAGGGCCTGGTCGGCGGTCAAGCTCGGGTCGACCGAGGGTTTCGGCTTGGGTTTGGGCTTCTTCTTCTTGGTGGTCTTCTTCTTGGTGGTGGTGTTGCCGGGGCCCGTGTTCTTGCCCGCGCCACCGACGTCTTCGACCAACTCCACGCCGCCATCGGCGGCCTCGGGCAGACCGTCGTCCATCTCGAGTGTGCCGTCGTCGGACACCACCCCCTCCTCGGGGACCTCTTCGATCTGCTCGGCGTCGTCTCCGGGACCCGCCTCGTCGGTATCGGCTGCCGGACCGTGGGCCGCGGCGGTGTCGGCCTGGTCCGAATCCTTGCCCGAATCCCGAGTCGTGACCTCCTCGCCCGTGTCACCGTCTCCGCCGCGGGTCGCGATCCATCCGCCGATACCGATGACGGCGATCAGCGCGACCACTCCAGCGACGATCAGACCCGTCTTGTTGCCAGCCCCATCTTCCTCGGGGCTGTCGTAGGACAGGGGGGCGCCGGTCGCTGGGCGGATCGGCTCGAGATCCTCTACCGAGACCGAGGGGAGCTCGGCCGAGGACGCACCGGCGTTGGCGTTGGCGTCGTTGGCCGCCCCGCGCGAGCGCTCGGAGTCGAGGGTCGCCTTGGCGACATCGTCGGTCAGGGTGAGGTGGTAATCACCGATCTGGATCAGGTCGCTCTCACGCAGGAGCGTCTGCTCCGCGATCGGCACCCCGTTGATCTTGACCCCGTTGTAGGAGCCGAGATCTTGGATGATCCACCCGTCATCACGAAACTGCAGCCGGGCATGACTGCGCGAGACATTCTGCTCGTTGAGCTGAATGGTGTTGTGGTCCTTGCGACCAATCGTGACCTCCTCGTTGGCGAGGGGAACGATCGTGGTCGCACCTTCCAGATCTTCGATGATGAGCCTAACGGCCACCGCCCAGACAGGCTATTGATCGACCCCTCGACGTGTCAAGGATCCGTTTCGGAGAAGCTGGGGAAAGCCCGGGAGGCGGCCTTGACTGCCCACTCGCGGGTCCACCCTTTTGGCTCCGGCAAGGCCCCGAGCGGGGAGACGACGCCTGCGCCCCCCGAGTACTGGACGTTTAGCGAGCGTGCGGGGACACCACCTCAGAGGTCCAGGCTGGGTCGGGGTGCCGCGATCACACGCGAGAGAGGGTAGATCCCCACCCCCTCCGCGCGCAGTTTCGGGAGCATCTCCTCAAGGACCTCGACCAGGTCCATGGAGGAATGGGCAATCGCTACACAGGGCTGGCGGCGAGCCTCGAGGGCGGCCTGTTCGAGCGCCGCGCGGATCGCTTTTTTGCCCGGCTCATGGTCGAGAAACACCTTGCGCGAGATCGTAGGGACACCTGCGCGTTCGGCGGAGAATGCTGCCAGCGTCGCCGGTGTAGTCCGCGAATCCAAAAAGTAGAGCCCTCGCTCGCGCAGCACGGGCATGAGCGCGTCCATGGCCTCGGCCTGGGTGGTCAGCCTCGAGCCCATATGATTGTTGATGCCCACCGCCCCCGGCACGGCGGCGAGCGCCGCGTCGAGTTTGGCCCGGAGCGCCTCTGGGTCGTCCGAAGCCCGAAGGAAATCCTCGCCACGCTCGGCGTCCGTATACATATGGCTCGGATCCAGCGGCTCCATAGGCAGGTGCAAGAGGATCTCCCGCGGCCGCCGGGTGTCGGCGGCGAGCCGGTCTTGAACTCCGGTCGCGTAGGCCGAGCCGGGCAACACGGAAAAATTCAGTGGGAAGCGCAGGGCGTGGAGCTTGTCGAAGGCGTCGAGCTCACGGCCGACATCGTCGATGACGATCGCCAGGTGGCCCTGGGCCCGATCCCAGGGCAGGTCGAGGTCACCCGTGCTCGCGTCCCAGACCTCCGCGTCGCGCTCGGCCCAGGCCGACATCCGCGCACGGATCGCCTGGTCCTGGGGATCCACCGCCGGCGCCTCCGGGGGCGGGGCGGTGAACAGGAACAGGGCACAGGCCAGCGCGATCCAGCCCCCGAGCACGATCAGCGGCCAGCGGGCGCGGCCGCGCGCAGGCTTGGCCTCGGGGTGAGCGGGCTTCGAGCTCATCTCTCGCCGATAGCACGGTCTCCCCGAATTCCATGATTTTCGACCCCCGAGAGAGGCACCCGCCAGACTGGTCGCCGCTGTCGAGGCGCGTGTCTCGAGGGGTCTTGTCGTGGGCTGCTAGACTGGCCCGATGCATCGGAGCGCTCGGGTCGGAGGACTGTGCCTGGCGGTCGGGCTGTGGGCGGGAACTCAGCTCCACCGCGCCGAGACCCGGGCGTGGGCCACCGAGCCCGAAGCTCGAGTACAGCGAAGCGCCGAGCTCCGCCCGGTCGTCGAGCCGGTCGGTGAGCCCCCCCGCGACTACTCCCGCTACCAAAAGCTCGACACCTTCGCGCGCGCGCTGGCGATCTTGGAGCAGTACTACGTCCGCCCGCTCAACGGCGAGCGGCTCTTGGATGCCGCGATCGCCGGGCTGGTCTCCGAGCTCGACCCCCACACGGCCTACCTCCCGCCAGCCGACGCCAAGCTCCTGCACGAGGACACGCAGGGGCGCTTTGGCGGGGTCGGTCTGATCGTGACGCTCCGCAGCCAGCCCACCGAGCCCACAGCCGACGAGCCTGACGAGCCTGACGAGCCGAGCGACCCGACAGCCGAAGCGGCCCCCTCCGACGACGCCTCCGCACCCGGCGATCCTGCACCCACCCAACATGCACGCTGGGTCCTCCACATCGACGATGTCGTCCCCGGCGGCCCCGCCGAGCAGGCCGGACTCGAGGTCGGCGATCTCATTCTGGCCATCGAGGGTAAACCCATCGCCCACTACACCAGCCTCCACGACGCCGTGATGATCATGCGCGGCGAGCCGGGGACCCAGGCCACCTTCACCACCCAGCGCGACGGCGGCCCGGCCGTGGAGCGACGCGTGACCCGGGCGATCGTCGATCCTCCGGCAGTCGAGGTCCGCTGGCTGGGCGAGGGCCTCGGCGTCCTGCGCCTGCGCGACTTCCAAGCGACCAGCGCGAGGGAGATGCGCGAGGGGCTCGTGGTCCTCGAGGACATGGCGAAGGCCGAGGCCAAAGCCGCCGGCGCCCGCACCAAGGGCGCGCTCCGGGGCGTGGTCCTCGACCTGCGCGACAACGGGGGCGGGCTCCTCGATCAGGCCGTCGAGATCGTCGACATGTTCGTGGCCAGCGGTCCGATCGTCCGCACCCGCGGGCGCCAGGGTGTGCTCTTGGACGAGGCCCGAGCCCAGGCCGCCGGCACGGAGCGCGACCTGCCCCTGGTGGTCCTGATCAACAAGGGCTCGGCCTCGGCCTCGGAGATCGTCGCCGGGGCGCTCCAAGACCACGCCCGAGCCCTGATCATCGGCGAGCGCAGCTACGGCAAGGGCTCGGTCCAGTCGCCCTTCGAGCTCGGCGGCGGCGCCCTCCTCAAGCTGACCACCGCGCTCTACTACACCCCCGACGACCGCCTGATCCAGGCCAGCGGGATCGCCCCGGACATCCGCGTGGGCCCGATCCGCGCCGAGCTCACCGACAGCCGCCCCGACCTCGAGCCCGAGCGGACCCGCGACCGACACCTCCGGCCCGAGGACTTCGGGCGCGAACCGGCGCCCACCGACGACCTGCCCAGCCCGGCCCGGGTCGCCGCCGACGACGACGCCCAGCTGCTCTCGGCCATCGACCACCTCCAGGCGTGGGCGACCATCGACTGACGCGAGAGCGAGTATAGTCCCTCGTCATGAGCCACGGTCTGCCCACCCAGCCCGCCGAGATTTTCCAGACCCGCCGCCGCGACCTGGCCCAGCATCTAGGTGGGCCAGCCCTGCTGTTCTCGGGGGTCGCCCGGCCGCGCAACTACCCCGCCAACATCTACCCCTTCCGCCCGGACAGCCACTTCCTCTACCTGACCGGCGCCTGGATCGAGGACGCGGCCGTGCTCGTCGATGGCGACCGGCACACCTTGTTCATGCCCCCGGTGGACCTGGACGACCAGCTCTGGCACGGCCCGACCCCCGACTGGGAGGCCTTCAAACGCGGCGTCGGGATCGATGAGATCCGTGACATCGCGGAGCTCCCGGCCGTGGTCCGCGAGCGCGGGACCGAGCGGGTGGCGACCCTGCCGGCGACCGACGCGACGACCCGTTTCGGCCAGGGCCGGATGCTCACCCGCGGGTGGATGGAGCCGGGCTCGAAGGTCGAGCTGAGCACCCGCGATGGGGCCCTCGCCGACGCCATGATCGGCCTGCGCCTCCGCCACGACGCCGGCGCCGTGGACATGCTTCGGACCGCCGCCGAGGCGACCGTCGAGGCCCACCTCGCCGGCATGGCTGCGACCCGCCCCGGCATGCTCGAGAGCGCCGTGCGGGCGGCCATGGAGGCCCCGCTCGTGGCCCGCGACATGGGCACGGCCTACGGCAGCATCGTCACCGTCCACGGCGAGATCCTCCACTCGCGCGGCTACGACAACCAGATCCAAGCCGGCGACCTCCTGCTCGCGGACGTCGGCGCCGAGCACAATGGCTGGGCCGGCGACGTGACCCGGACCTGGCCGGTGTCCGGGCGCTACTCCCCCACCCAGCGCGCCCTCTACGACGTCGTCTTGGCCTCGCAGCTCGCAGCCATCGACATGGTCCGGCCTGGAGTTCGCTACCGAGACATCCACCTCGCCGCCGGCCGGGTGATCATCCAGGGCCTCGTCGACGAGGGCATCCTCGTGGGCGAGGTCGACGGCCTGCTCGAGCGCGGCGCCCAGGGCCTGTTCTTCGTCCACGGCCTCGGCCACATCATCGGCCTGGACGTGCACGACATGGAGGACCTCGGCGACCGGGCCGGCTACGCCCCTGGGCGCACCCGCAGCGAGCAATTTGGACAGTGCTTCCTGCGCCTCGATCGCGACCTCGAGGTCGGCATGGCGGTCACCATCGAGCCCGGCTTCTACCAGATCCCGGCCCTGCTCGAGCCCGGCTCCTCGCTCACGGCCCCCTTCGACGCCGACGGATCCCTCGACCGTGAGGTGCTCGCCAAGTTCACCGACGTCCGTGGGATCCGCATCGAAGACGACATCTTGGTGACCGCCGATGGCCACGAGGTCCTCACCGCGGCGATCCCCAAGACCGCCGCCGAGGTCGAGGCCGCCTGCGCCTCCCAGCGGTGAGAGTCAGGGCAGTTCCAGGGTGTGCGCGCAGATCCATCACGCTCTCCTGCCACGGGAGAGCGTGGTCGGCCGTGGTCGATCACGAACTGATTAAATGAGACAGGCCCGAGCCTGACGCTCGGACCTGTGGGGCCTATACCGGGAGCCCGCTGCGGTCTACTGCGGCGGGGGCAGGTTCTCCTGGCACACGCCGATCTCGAGGATCGTGTACATGAGCACCAACTCCTGGGGCGAGAGGCCCACGTAGTCGAAGAACTCGGCCGTGTGGTAGCTGGTGAACTGGATCTTCCCGCAGCCGTACTGGGCGGTGACCGTCAGCGGGTGGATCTCGTTTTGCGGAATGTCGAAGTTTCCGCCCGGACCCTCGAGCCACGCGACATGGCCGACGTTGACCGGGTTGCCCTCTTCGTCGTCGACCAAGATCTCGGTCAGGGGGTATTGGATGCCCGACCAGTTGTCGACCGTGTTGACCAGCGGGAGGTCGAAGAGGGTCGGGTGGGCCTCATCGTTGAGCGGGTTGATGTCCTTGAGCGGCTCGGGCATGGCCTCGAGCCAGTCGAGCATGCCATCGTCGAGGACGGTCGCCAGCGAGTCGTAGACACCCAGGTCCGGGTCTCCCCCCCCATAGAAGGTCTGGTACTCGGGGAACACCAGCTGGAGCATCTCGGCGGACCAATCGGCCACGTACCAGCGGCCTCCGGCCTCTACCCAACCCCGGATGTTCTCGATGTTCTGGGGGGTCAAGGCGTTGACGAAGGCGTCGGTCGAGCAGGGCACAAAGATGATGTGGTACTGCGCCATCTCGGCCGGAGACGAGATCAGGTCGGCCATGTTGCCCTGGGACACGAAGCCGTCGGTGGTCGGGTTTCGACCGTTGTCGTAGAGGGCGAAGCTCTCTGTACCGGGGATCGTGCTCTCCTCGAAGTTGGAGATGCTCGTGTCGCCCAGGCCCATCTTGCCCAGCGCGTCCTCGATGCGGTCGTAGCTCCCGTCGGCCACGGCGATGCGCGGGATGTACAAGCCGGCGCCCGGGTTCCACTCGCCGGGGAGCTCGGTCAAGTTGTCGGGCAGCTGCTGCTCACCCGGATCGATCTGGATCTCCGTGATCCGCATGAACTCGCCCTTTTGAACGACGAGGTACTTGTCGCCCGACTCGGCCTGGACGCTGAAGGTGCCGTCCGAGAGGGTCTCGGTGTAGTCCTCGTCGCCGCAGGTCAAGCTCAGGCACTCCGAGCAGTACACCGAGTCGGGGATGCCCATGGGCGCGACGTCGGTCGTGTAGACGACGGCCCCGGACACGGGGATGGTCCCGTTGGGTGCCCAGACCGTGCCCGAGAGCACCGCGTCGGCATCGGGGTTGGGCGGGCAGCAGTCCCCGCCCGGCTCCATACAGTCCTGCTCGCCGCCGGTCGTCGTATCCGTGTCGGTCTCGGTCTCGGTCTCTCCGGTCTCGGAGGAGCCGCTCTCGTCCGTCGAGCCGCTCTCGTCCGTCGAGCCGCTCTCGTCCGTCGAGCCGCTCTCGTCCGTCGAGCCGCTCTCATCCGTCGAACCGGTCTCGGCCGTGTCGGCCGTGTCGGCCGTCTCCCCCGTCGAACCCGTCGATCCCGTCTCGGCCGTCGATCCCGTCGAGCTGGTCTCAGCGGTCTCGGATCCGGCCTCACCGACCTCGTCCGCATGCTCCTGGACATCGTCGCCGCACGCCGCGAGCGGCAGGCTCAACAGCCCAGAGAGTACCAGGGCACCCTGAAATTTATGTTTTCCGTCCACGAGTTCAGCCTATCAGCTCCCCTCTCTCGGGTGGAGTGACACAAGCATCGGCGCCGCGACCGGTACGCCTGGATCCCGGACAGCTGCCTCTTTACGCCGCCGCGTGCCATCGCTTGCTGCCCCCGACTTAGAACGCTATCACTTGCTGCTCAGCCCCAGCCACCACGCTGGCTTCAGTTTGGAACCCCGATGAGCGACGCCAAGAACACCATTGAAAATCTGATCCAAAGCAACCGTGTGATGTTGTTCATGAAGGGCAACAAAGTGTTCCCCAGTTGCGGATTTTCCGCCCGGGTCGTGCAGATCCTCAAACACCACGGTGCCGAGTTCGAGACCTTCAACGTGCTCTCCGACCCCGCCGTTCGCCAGGGCATCAAAGAATTCAGCGACTGGCCGACGATCCCCCAGCTCTACGTCGACGGCGAGTTTGTCGGCGGCTGTGACATCATCAACGAGCTCCATGACAGCGGCGAGATCAGTGGCGTGTTGACTGCCGAAGGCTGAATCGAGGGTGCTCGGGCCACCCGCTCGAGAACCAATGACGAAGAGCCGCCGCCCGATGGGCAGCGGCTCTTTGTTGGAACCCTCCGGGCTCAGACCCGGCGGCTCAGACCTGGGCGCCTAGAGGTCGTAGAAGCACAGAGCCGGGCCCGCGGCGGTCGAACACTCGCTGCCCGGAGCGCAGCTGTTGGGATCGTTGACGTCGCAATTGAGGACACAGCCGAAGCTATCCGCAGCATACTCGATACAGCTCGCCACGCCGGCGGCGGGGTGGGCAGGGCAGTCCATGTCGACGACACAGTCGAACAGGCACCAGCCGAAATCAGGCATGTCGTCCATGTCGATATCGACAACGAGGCTCTGGCCCGGAGGCTCCGTCTCGGCGCACGCGTTGTCGATACAGTAGATGTCGTCCGGGTCGCACATGCCCAGACCACCGGTGGTGGTGGTGTCGGTGGTCTCCTCTGAGTCGCCGGAGGGCACGCCGCAGATGTTCTGGTCGTCGCACTCGAGGTTGTCGTTGCACTCTCCGTTGTCACAGGGACAGTTGAAGGTGCCGGGCGTGCAACCACTGTCGCTGGTCGCGTCGTCTCCGGTCTCGGTCTCTCCGGTCTCCCCGGTGGTCGACTCGTCGTCCTCGGTGCCGACATCGTCGTCGCTCCCGATCGTATCCTCTTCCTCGGCGTCGGTATCGGCGTCGGCGTTGGTGTCGCTCGCGGTCGCGGTCGCGGTCGTGGTCAACGTCGAAAAGGGATCGGTGGGAGCGTCGACGGAACAGCCTGCGGCGAAGCCGGCGGTCAGCGTCAGGGTACCCAGGAGGCAGGAAAACTTGTTCATCGTAGGGTCTCCAAATTCGGCGATCCGACCTGTTGTGGGACGGTCGCTACCTAACTGTTACATGAGTTCACACCTCTCGGTCAAACCTGGACGCCGGCCCAGCTGCTGGCTGGAGCCACATAGCGGCACGGTGTGTATAAATTGACCCAGAAACTGACCCGCGCCAATCGCACATCCGGGCCCGAGCGCCCGCAATGGACACCCGGTCGACACGCTTCGATCATGTGGGCGTGGAGATCCGTCGTTTCACGACAGGCGCTTTCGCCGTCAACACCTACCTGATCCGCGACCCGGAGACCGGCGCGTCGGCGCTGGTCGACACCGGCGAGTCGACCCAGATGCGCGACCAACTCCTGGCCCTCGACCCGGCCCCGGACATCCGCGCCATCTTGCTCACCCACGGTCACATCGACCACGCCGGAGCGCTGACCTGGCTGCAGGAACACTGGGACGTGCCGACCTACCTGCCTCGGGCCGAGCTCCCTCTGTTCGAGGCCCTGCCCCAGCAGGGCGACTGGTTCGGCGCGCCGCAGCTCAACCGCCCCTGCGGGCGGATCGATCATCTCATCGACGACGGCGCGCAGATCCAGCTCGGCGCGCTCACCCTGCGCTTCATCGCCACGCCTGGGCACACGCCTGGACAGGGCTGCTACCTCGAGGGCGACGACATCATCGTCGGCGACACCCTGTTCGCGGGCAGCGTCGGACGCACGGACTTCCCGATGAGCGATCCAGGCCTCGCCCGGACCAGCCTCCGACGCCTGTTCGAGCTCCCCCCTCACACCCGAGTGCACAGCGGCCACGGCCCGGTGACCACCCTGGGGACCGAACTCGAAACCAACCCCTTCCTCGGCTTTCTGCGGGTAGACTCGAGCCTGTGAGTCAGCGACCGTGTACCGCGCTGGTGCTGTCGGGGGGCGGCGCGAGGGGGGCCTACGAGGTCGGCGTGCTCCGCTATGTCCGCGAGCGCCTCGACATCGACACCCGCTTCGACGTGATCACCGGGACCTCGGTGGGGGCCATCAACGGGGCCTACCTCGCGGCCACGGCCGACCGCCCCAAGGCCCAGGGCCGGGCGCTCCAGCGAGTGTGGTCGAGCCTGACCTTCGAGGGCGTCTACCAGTTCGGCTGGCGACAGCTGCGGAGCCTGCCCCAGGTGATGTTCGGCAAGCTCCTGCCCAAGACGCCCCACGGCGGGAGCGTCGGTGGCCTGGTCGACATCAGCTCGCTCGAGCGCCTGGTCCGAGAGCAGATCCCCTGGCACCGGATCACGGAGAACCTCGCCGCCGGCCACCTCGACGCCTTCGCCGTCACAGCCACGGAGGTCGCTACGGGGATCTCGACCGTGTTTGTCCAGAGCGCCCGGCTGCCCGACACCCAGTGGCCCGACGGGCCCAACGAGACCATGGTCCACACTGGGATCACAGCGGCACACACCCTGGCCTCGGCCGCGATCCCCGTGCTCTTCCCGGCCGTCAAAGTCGGCGCCCAGTTCATGGTCGACGGGGCGACCCGTCAAAACACGCCCCTGCGGCCCGCGCTGCGTCTGGGCGCCAAGCGCATGTTGGTGATCGGTCTGCGCCACGGCGAGAGCCCCCGCGAACGTCAGGCCCGACAGCGCGTCGAGGCGGAGAATCAATATCCCAACGCCTTCGTGCTCATGGGCAAGCTGCTCAACTCGCTCATGCTCGACAAGCTCGACACCGACCTCGAGCGGATCCGCCAGACCAACCGAATGCTCCAGGCCGGGGTCGCCGCGTTCGGGCCCGACTTCGCCGAGCGGCTCGGGGCGCAACTCCACCGTGACCGACCATGGAGTAACGTCGAGACCGTGGTGATCCAGCCCAGCCGAGACCTGGGCCAGCTCGCGTGGGAGGTCATTCAGGGTGATCAAAAAACGCGCTACGACGGGCTGATCCCTCACGCCCTGCGCCGCGCCGTACTCGCCAACCGCGACCGAGAAAAGGACTTCGGCGAGAGCGACCTCGCGTCCTATCTGCTCTTCGATCAGCCCTATATCAACCGCCTGATCGACCTGGGCTACGCCGATGCAGGTGCCCAACACGAGGCCCTCATGCATCTTTTTCGCGATCCTGACACCACCGAATCCGCCCCCCAGGTGCCATGATTCGACCGTGACGGACAAGGGGTTCTGTACACGAGGTCGGCTGGCAAAAAGGCCAAAAGCGCGCGTTCTCGGCTCCGTGAACCGCGCGCGATTTACCTATCGCGCGGGTTTTCGAATAGTCCGAGTGGATCGAGTTCGATATTGTGTGTGCTGCGATAGCGATTGCAGACCTACCGGTGCTCCATCACCCTCACACCACTCGGCGAGAGCTGACCTCGGGCTTCATCCTCGAGCATGACGGCGGCAGGCTCGAGGTCCACGAGCTCGCGCCCGGCGTGATCTTGCAGGAGTACGAGTCGGGGGTCGTCGAGGACTACTTCGAGCCCGTGGCCGCGTTCGCCCAGCGCCGCATCGACGAGGGTCTGCGGGTCACCCTGATCTCCGACATCTCCCGCTCCCGCTCCCACACCCCGAGCTACCGCCGGGCCTGGAGCGCCTGGATCGACGAGCACGCCGAGGCCCTCGATGGGGTGCTCGTACTCCTGACCTCGCCCCTGCAGCGCATGGCCGTCAACGCCGCCAACTTCTCCACGGGCGGCGGCATCTTTCGGGCCTACACCGACATCGAGGCGTTTCAGGCCGCGGTCGAGCGCGCCGTACTGCAGGCGGAAGGTCTCACTCCCGAGCCCGCCCCCCAGCGCTCCGGCTCTGGTTCTGGTTCTGGCTCTGGCTCTGGCACCGACCCGGACTCCGACTCCAGCTTCGAGTCAGACCTCAAACCGATCTCCGATGTCGGAGCGGACGGCCTCGGCTCGAGCCTCGAACCGAACCCGAACCCGAACTCCGCCCCTCGAGCCGACGGCACCCTCTTCGACTCGGGTTCCGGGGCCGGCGAAGACCGCCCCCACGCCCTCGCCCACGCCCAGTCTTCAGGCCAGGAACTCTACCTCAGCGACCCCCTGCCCGGAGACATCCTGGCCGGCGCCTACCGCATCGAGACCCGGATCGGCGCCGGCGGCATGGGCACGATCTACCGGGCTTTCCAACTTTCGCTGCACCGCCAGGTCGCCATCAAGCTGATCCGCCTCGACCGCCGCAACCCCGAGGCCTTCGTCCGTTTCCAGCGCGAGGCCGACATCGTCTCGCACCTCTCGCACCCCAACATCATTCAGATCTTCGACGCCGGGACCACCGACGACGGCCGGGCCTACCTGGTGATGGAGCTGCTCGAGGGCCAGGCCCTGACCACCTTCGTACCGAGCGATGGGCTCGGGCTGGACACGGTCATGGACCTGTTCGGCCAGCTCTGCGCGGGGGTCAAGGCAGCCCACAGCGCGCGCTTGATCCACCGCGACCTGACCCCGAGCAACGTGTTCATCGAGTGCAAAGACGACGGCAGTCTCCTGCTCAAGATCCTCGATTTCGGCCTCGCCAAGGCGCCGGGGGCCCCCGAGCCGGCGCTCACCCTCCAAGGCCAGCTCTTGGGGACGCCCGGATTCATGGCCCCCGAGCAGATCGACCACGAGCACGAGCTCGACGCCCGCACCGATGTCTACGCCCTGGGTGCGCTCTTGTACTGCATGCTCGCCGGGCACCGGCCCTTCGAGGGCAGGTCTTCCGGGAAGGTCATCGCGCGTCAGCTCGCGGGCGACTACGAGCCGATCGAGCGCAGCCACCAGCTGTCCCGCTTTCGCTCGATCATCGACAAGGCCCTGTCTGTCGACCAAGACGACCGCTACCCCTCCGTCTCGGCTCTCTGGACAGCCGTCCAGCACGCCGCCTATGACTCGGTCACCAGCCGACTGCGGGCCCTGACCCAGCCCTCCCAGGCTCCAACCACGCCGAGGCGCCAGCGCTCCCGGCTCGCTCTGGTCGTCGGGGCCCTGCTCCTGGGCGCGGGCGCGATCACGAGCTTCGGCCTCCAGAGCTGCGACGACTCGAGCCAGCGCCCCTGAACCGACAACCGACAACCGACAACCGACAACTCAGCGCCTGCGGCCTCTGTGCCTGGTCTTCGGCCTCAGGTAGGGGCGGGGATCGATAGGCCGCTGACCGTGGCGCAGCTCGACGTAGACCGAGGTCCCGAGCCCATCGTCGACGGCCTTGGCACCGACCCGGCCGAGGGTCTGACCGGCCTCCAACACCTGCCCCTCCTCGACACTGACGGCCAACAGGCGCGCCGTGAGCGAGAGGTAGCCGCCGCCATGATCGACCACGACCACGCGCTCGAAGCCGGGCAGGGCACCTACAAAAGCGACCTCCCCTGGCGCCAGGACCCGGACCTCGTCGTTGGCCGTCGCCGCCAGCTCGACGCCGTTGCGGTGCATGGGCACCTTCAAGAGTCGATCTTCGTAGTCTCCAAAGCGCCCGACGATCCGGCCCTGGACCGGGCGCACGAGCGCGTCGTCCTCGAGCAGATCGAGGCCCCTGTGGCGAACCAGGGTTCGGCGCTCGCGGGCGACGGTCCGCAGCAGGCGTCGATCGGCCGCTCGGGTCTCGCCCCGCAGGCGCCTCTGCAGTGTCCGGCGCTCGGCGTGGGCCGCCACCAGACTCGGGTGCAAACGCGCGCTCCCGTCGCCCACACTCGTATGTTGGAGGCGACCCAGCGCGTCGAGGGCCGAGAGCACGGAGAACTCCCGGGTCGCCATCAGCAGCTCGGCCCTCGCCTCGGCCTCGGCCGCGCCGTGGATCCGCAGCTGAGCCAGATCGTGGTCGATGAGCCGGCGCAAGGTTCGGCCTCGGGCGATCCGCTCCCGGGCGGTCAGGCGTCCGTCGGCGCCGTCTTCGAGCATCATCTCGAGCATGCCCCCGCCGCGCGCGAGCTTGTAGAGCTTGCGGCCGCGGATGGCCCCGACGCGCTCACGATCGATGCGCTGAGCTCGGTAGGCGTCGAGCTTGCGCAGGCTCTCGCTGCCCCGTCGCTCGAGCAGCTCGCCGGCCCAGGCCAGGCTCTCGCGCTCGCGCTCGAGCGCGACCTTGCCACGCTCGATCTCGTTCGCGGTCTGGGTCAGGGCGAGCTCGCTATCGGCCGCGTCACGCAGGGCTGCGCGCCGCCGACTCACCGACGCATCGGGCCGACCGGCCTCAGCCGGGGGCGCCAACAGGCAGGTCAACGCGAGTCCGAGACAACAGGAGATCCGGCGCATAGACATGATCGTGGTCAGGGAGGGGGGGAACTAGGGGGGAACTAGGGAGGACGAAAGAGAGCGGGAGGGGAGGGGAGTCCGACTCGCCACTCAGGCGTCGGCGTAGCGAGCGACCGCCGCCCGCGATCCGATCAACCCCAAGATCGCGCCGAATCCGAGCGCGATGGCGATCTGCACCCCACTAAAAAACTGCAGGGAGCCGGCCGCGAACATCAGGGCGAGTCCACGCTCGAGGAAGGGGCCGATCAGATCGAAGGCCAGCCACAACCCGGCCAACGCCAGCGCTGTACCGAGTACCCCCTGGAGCACCCCCTCGACCACAAAGGGACCGCGGACGAAGCGCGAGGTCCCCCCGACCAGGCGCAGCAAAGAGAGCTCGGAGCGCCGCGCAAACACCCCCAAACGGATGGTGCTCCACACGATCGCCAGGCAGGCCAGGCTCACGAGCAGGCCCACCCCAAGCGCCAGCCAGCGCAGGGTCGAGAGCATGTCCTCGACCTGCTGCACCCACGGACCGAGCACGGTGACCTCCTCGACCCCGTCCATGCCCTCGACCCGCAGCGCGAGCGCGTCTGCGAACCCGGGCTCGACGTCGGCGCGCAGATCGAGCTCGATCGAATCGGGGAGCGTGCTCGGGTCGACACCCGCGAGCAGCTCCTCCCGATCCATGGCTCCCGGGTCTCCGGAATCGGGGATCCCTCGGCCGAGCCCCTCTTCGAGGCGGGCGAGGGCCTCTTCCGGGGTCACCCGATGGGCGGCCTCGACCTCGGGCAGCCCACCCAACAAGGCGGCGAGCTCGAGGGTCGCCTCCGGGTCCACCTCCGGGTCCATGAACACGGTCACGGGCACGTCGACCCCGAGGGTCTGGACGACCGCCCGCGCGTTTTGAAAGATCAGGGTCGTCGTACCCAGGAGCAGCATGCACACGGCCATGGTCCCGACCGCGAGCAGCTGGACCAGGGGCGCCTGGACCATCCCCCGGAGCCCGCGAGCGACCGCGTAGCCCAAGGTGTTGATCGAACTCCACAGGGGCACCCGGATCGGGTCGGCCACAGCGCTGGCGTTGGCCGATTCTTCGTCGTTGGCCGCCCCTTCGTCTTGTTCTTCGAGTCGCCCGAGCCCCAGCCCCAGCCCCAGATCGAGATCCAGCCCCGCGTCTGGGCCCGGTTGTTCATCCTCTTCGCCGGCGACCTCGAAGGCCGGGGCGCTCCACGCTTCGTCTCGCTGTTCCTCCGGAGCTTCGGCGAACTCACCCTGCTCGGCGAACTCACCCTGCTCGGCGAACTCACCCTGCTCGGCGAACTCACCCTGCTCGGCGAACTCACTCTGCTTGGCGAACTCACTCTGCTCGGCGAACTCACCTCCTCCGATGATCTCGACGAGCTCACCGTCGCCACCGAGCTCCCCATAGTTGGGCAGTCGGGGCAATCCCGCGACTTCACGCGCGACCTCCACCGGGAACACGTCGCTGGCCTCGAGTACAAAGCCGTCGTCGAACTCGTCTCTCTCATCATCGAAGACGGGCTCGCGTCCAAACGCTCCCGCGTCGAGTTCGATGACCGCAGCCGGCTCACCATCGTCGACCCGGGCCGGCTCCACCGCGATCTCGAGCGAGTCTTCGCCCGCTTCCCGGAGCGGCGATTCCCGGAGCTGTCGCTCGGCCGCCGACATCAGGCGACCTCGGAGACGGGCGCCGAGACAGCGACAGCGTCCAAGCTCAGCGCAACCTCGAGCGGCTCGGCGCTTCCCCGGCGCTCGGCCATCTTCGCCTCGGCGACCTCGATGAGCTCGTCGACGAGCTCGTCGATGACCATCTCCAGATCCCAGGCCTCACCGGTCGAGGGGTCGGAGGCCGAGATCGCTCGCTCGAGGGCCACGAAGATGAGGGCGTCGTCCGCCACGAGAGCGTCGTCATGAAGGGGGTTGTCTTGAGCATGCATCAGGCCACCTCTTTGGCGAGTTCGCCGGTTGGGGATCCGTTTGCGGACCCCGGGTCTCGAAGCGCAGGATCCAGCGCAGGATCCATCAAAGGTCGGTCGGAAAATTCGTCGTCGTCGATCGCGGCCATGTGGTCCACGGGCTCCCCGTAGGCGTCGAGTTCAGCCTCGAACTCGGCCTCCCGCGAGAGCTTCCGGTCCTCGGTCAGCCGGCCCATCTCCAGGTGCAGGACCCGGGTTGCAGCGGCGTGCCGGTAGACCACAGGATCGTGGGTTGCGAGCACGATCGTCGTCCCGGCCGCGCGGATCAGCTCGAGCTGACGGAGGATGTCGCGGGTCAGGGCCGGATCGAGGTTCCCGGTCGGCTCGTCGGCCAACAAGATCGGTGGGCGATTGGCGAGCGCCCTCGCCAAGGCCACGCGCTGCTGCTCCCCACCGGACAGGCAGCGCACCGGGTTGGGGGTCTCGGGCTCGAGCCCGACCTTGAGCAGCGCCTCGCGGGCCCGCTGCAATACGTCTGCGCGCCGCAGGCCCAACACCTGGAGGCTCAGACGCACGTTCTCCAGCGGCGTGGCCTCGGCCAGGAGCTTGAAGTCTTGAAACACGGCGCCGACGTTGCGGCGCAGGTAGGGGATCGAGGCTCGGGTCAGGCGATGCACATCTCGACCGGCGACCCGGATCGTCCCCTTCTCGGGTCGCTCCATCGCCAAGATCAAACCCAAGAGGGTGCTCTTTCCGGCCCCCGAGGGACCCATGAGCAGGACGAACTCCCCCTCATCGATGCGCAGGCTGACGTCGGCCAACGCCGGGGTCGGGGCGCGGCCGTAGGTCTTGGTGACGCGAGAGAACTCGATGATCGCGGGTGCCATGGGCTCCGTCGCCGGTAGCACGTGCGTGGCGAGCGCAGAAATTTTTGGGGGAACCCTGCCCAGCCCGCCAAAGACCCGGAAAATTGTCGGCCCACGTCGGCCTCTCGCCCCCTGAGCCCGCTTTGGGCACGCGCTCTTGTCGGCCGCGGGCAGGCGTGTGAACCCTGCTGCGATGACCGCGTCCTCGAACCAGCCCGGCGCCCGTTGGACCGTGCGCGAGCTGCTGACGTGGACCAGCGCGCGGTTTTTGGAGCTCGGCATGGCCACGGACGAGGCCCGGGTCGACGCGGAGCACCTCCTCGCCCACGCCCTCGGGTGCAGCCGCATCGACCTCTACCTCCAACACGCGCGACTCGTGGACGAGGCCGAGCGGACCCCCTTTCGCAACCTCGTCCGCCGCCGTCTGGCCCGGGAGCCGGTGGCCTACATCGAGGGTTTCAGGGGCTTCCACGCCCTCGACCTCGACCTTCAGGTCGACCGCCGCGTACTCATCCCCCGACCCGAGACCGAGCACCTCGTCGACTGGCTGCTCGAGAACCTCCGGCCCGCGCCCGCGCCCCTGATGCAGATCCTCGACGTCGGCACCGGCTCGGGCGCGATCGCCCTGGCCGTCGCCAAGGCCCGCTACGAAGTGAGCGTGACCGCCGTCGACGCATCCCTCGACGCCCTGGCTGTGGCGACCGCCAACGTCGAGCGCATCGGCCTCGGCGAGCGCATCCAGATCCACCGCGCAGATCTCCTGCGCGGGGTCTCTATCCCCCCCGGCCCCCCCGGCGGGTTCACGGCGATCGCCGCCAACCTCCCCTACATCCCGCGCGCGGACCTCGACGGCCTCGCCCCCGAAGTTCGAGACTACGAGCCCCGCAGCGCCCTCGACGGCGGTCTCGACGGCCTCGACCTGGTCCGCGAGCTGATCCTGCAAGTCGGCGACCCGAGCCGGGTCTGCGGGGGAACCCAGGCCCTGAGCGCGGACGGCTGGCTCTACCTCGAGATCGGCGTGGGTCAGGCCACCGAGGTCGAGGCCCTGCTGCGCGAAGCCGGATTTTGCGAGGTCGACTCCCGGGCCGACTACGCCCGCATCCCGAGGATCGTCGCCGGCCGGCGACCGCGCTGAGCCCCAAGCACGAAGCCGGCGCGAGCTCAAAAAAACCGGGCCATCGCCGCGCGCCAGAGCCCGCGCGTTAAAATCGCGGGTCTCTCGATCTCGCCTTAGATTCGGACCATGTCGGATCGGACCCCCGTCAAACGTGCGCTCTCAACAGTTCTGGCCTGGACCCTGCTGGGTGGCCTCGTAGCCGGCGTCAGCGCCTGTGCGACCTCCGACGGCATGGTCGACAAGCTCTACGACTCGACCCGGGCCTACAACCGGTCCCTGCGCTGGGGCGACTGGGACCGAGCGGCCGAGTATATCCCCCAGGCCTCGGCCGACGCCTTCTTGGACTCCCACATGGCCGTCGAAGACGAACTCGTGGTCATCGACTACGAGATGACGCGCCTCGAGGTCGACAAGCAAAACGGGATTGCGACCTCCCAGGTCCAGATCCATTGGCACACGGACCGACAGTTGGTCGTCCGTCGGACCACGGTCGACCACCTGTGGCAGTGGCACGAGGGTCACTGGGTCCTCGTCGACGAGCGCCGCAGCGGCGGCCGCCCGCTCGCTATCTTTGCCGAGCTCGGGGAAGACGGTGACCACCCCTACCTCCCCGGTTTGGCCGCATTTCGGAAGCAGTACGCGATCGGGCTCGACCCGGACGCAAAGCGGGAGCGGGAGCGGGCAGACCGAAAAGCCGCAAAAGCCCAAAGGAAGACCCGCAGCGAGGGATATTCCTTGGACAATCTCGATAGTGTGCCCACACAAAAGCGGCCGGCGAGCTTCAACTAGCGGCCCACGATACCCTCCTCTGTCCCTCTCGCCCCTTCGCACGCCATTTTTGGCCGAGGGTGACACGCTCAAACGCCGCCGCCCTGAGATCATTTCAGATTTCAACAATGCAGCGACCGGCGAAACGGCCGAGCGGGGCTCCGCGAGGGGTTATGCCGCGCGCTCCCAGCCGCTACGATTCCGCTCCACCCCCATCACCCACCGGCCTTCGATTTGACCGAACCTCGCAGCAGCCTGCTCCCCCCCGAACGCGACCTGGTCGGGGACATCCAAGCCCAACAGCGGCGCAAGTTGTTCCGTCGCGCCGGGCTCGTGTTGGCGCTCGTCGTCGCGCTGCTGGCGATCGCCTTCGCGCTCAAGACTGTCGCAGATCGAATCGAGCGAGAGCGCTGCCTCGACGAGGCGAGTGAGGGCTTCGCCCGCGGGACCCTGGCCGATCTGATGGTCGTAGCCGACGACCTCGATCTGTGTCTGGAGTCGCACCGGGACGACAGCCACCTCCTGGGCGCCCGGGCCCTGGCTCGCGCCCAGTTGCTCGCCGAATTCGGCGCGGGGTCTGAACCCGCCCTCGCCGCCCTCGCCGCCCTCGACGACGCCCGCGAACTCACCCACGACGGCGAGCTCTCCCGGATCATCGTCGATCTCGACGACGGCGCCCTCGCGCCGGCCCGCGAGCGCCTCGCGACCATGGCCGACCTCGACGAGGCCGGCAGTATCGCCCCCCACCACGAGGTCTGGGTCCAGGGCATGCTCGCGATCGCCGATCCCGAGGCCGACCTCGACACCACCATCGACGAGGTCTCCGCGGCCGTCGACGAGAGCCCCTCGATCTCCATCCGCCGTCTGCTCGCCGCCTTGCACATGCAGGCGGGCGACCCCAGCTCGGCCCTCGAGGAGCTCGGCCGGGCCCGCGAGCAGAGCCGCAAGCACCTGGGCTTGGCCGCCGACGAGGCCCTGTACAACGCGGTCCTGCGCCAGAAGCTGCCCGGCGTCGCCGACATCTCGGAGCAGCTGCTGAGCGACGAGTTCAAGATCGCGCCCCGCGATCGGGCCCACGCCATGCTCGCGCGGGGCGTGGTCGAGGTTCAAAACGGCGAGATCGAGGCCGGAATGAAGGCCGTCGACGAGGCCTGGAGGGAGCTCCCCGGCTGGGACAAGATCTCGCGCACCTTGGCGCTCGAGATGGCCATGGAGGCCGGCGACGGCGCCCGCGCCCGGACCTGGATCGACGAGGCCGGGCTGCGGGCCCCCGAATCCGACATCTACGAGGCGTGGGTCAAGCTGGTCGAGGGTGACGTCATGGCCGCCCTCGCCGAGCTAGCGACCTTGCCTCAGGAACACCCCCGGGTCGCCCTGCTCCAGGGCCTCGCCCTGGTCGAGCAGGGTCGCTGGCCCGAGGCCGCGCCCTGGCTCGAGCGCGCCGACAAGCTGCTCCCCGGCCGCGTCGACGTGGAGGTCGCCCGAGCCCGGGTCGAAGCCCAGACCGCAGATCCAAAGGCCGCCCGCCGCAAGCTCGAGGCGCTCGCCGAAGAGGAGCCCTTCGCCCCCCGGGCCTGGACCGGACTGGGCGAGGCCCACCTCGCCGTGGCCTGGTACTCGAGCGGTGACAAGGGCGAACGGATCCCCCGCGACAAGCCCGACGCCAGTGCCCTCAAAGAGGCGCGTCGAGCCTTCAAGTGGGCCGTCCAGCGCGAGCGCCTGCCCGCCGAGGCCTACCTCCAGCTTGCCGAGATCACCGACCGCAGACGCGGCAGTGATCCCAAGCTGATCCCCGAGGTCACGACTCTGCTCGCCAAGGCCGTCGAGGCCAACCCCAAGCTCCCGCGTTACGCCGTGCGCGAGGCCCTCTACCTCGTCGAGATCGGCCGACATGCGTCGGCGACCGCCCACCTGGTGGCCGTAGCCGAGCGCCCGGGGGTCGGCTACGCCGTGCCGATGGCGCTCGCCAAGGTCGCCCTCGACCGGCTCGAGTTCGACGAGGTCAGCGCCCTCGACCCGCGCTTCGACGGCTGGATGGACAGCGCCCAGACCCTCCGCGCCCCGGCCGGCGCCCTCGACCTGCTGCGGGCCCGCGCCCTGCTCGTCGAGGGCAAACCCGACGGGGCCCTGACCTTGCTCGGCGCCCTGCTCAGCCGCGAACCCGCCAACGTCGACGCCCACGTCTACCTGATCCGCACGCACATGCAGCGCAAAGATCGAGACGCGGCCCTCATCCAGGTCCGGGCCGCCAACAAGGCGATCGGGGCCACGGAGAACGGCCGCATCTACCTCGAGTGGGCCCGGGTCCTCGCCCGAGGTGGCAAGCGGCGACCGGCGGCCTCACACGCCAAGACCGGCTGGAACCGGATCCGCGAGCAGCCCAACGTGCCGGTCACCACCGCCGTGTGGGCCGCCGAGACCGCCATCCGCCTGCTTCAGCGCGACAGCAAGCCCAAGCCCGCCGCGGTCATCGGCCGCCAGATCACCGAGCTGGCCCCCACCCACAGCGACGCCTGGGCACTCCGGGCCGCCGCCGAGCTGCGCAGCAACCGGGGCTCCGACGCCAAGGCCAGCGCCGAGAAGGCCGTCGAACTCGACGCCGAGAACCCGCGCGCACACGAGATCCTCGGCCAGCTCTACCTCCGCTTCGGCCGCAAGGACGCCGCCAAGGCGGCGTTCAAGACCGCCGCCGAGCTCGGAAAAGACTCGCCCCGGGCCGCCGAGTACAAGAAGAACCTCCAGGGTCTCTGACTCGAGAGCGAACCCCGGCAGGGCTCACCGCCGCGTGTCTCGCTCTTGGACTTGGACGACTCGACCCTCGAGCACCTCGCCCTCGAAGGCGCGGCCCTCGAAGACCTGGTTCCCGGACGCCTGGTTCCTGGAGGCCTCCGCGGCGAACTGGAGCTCGACCATCTGGCGCTCGCGCCGGGCCGCGAAGTAGACAAACACGGCGACGAGCACGAGCACCGGGTTGCTCGCCCAGATACCCCAGACCCCGAACCCGAGCGCGAGCACCCGCCCCAAGGTCGCAGCCTTGCGGGTGGCCTCGAGTCGGCCGTAGCGGGTCTGCGCCCAGGCCCGAAACACCCGGCCCCCGTCCATGGGGAAGGCCGGCAACAGATTGAACAGGCCGAGCATCAAGTTGGCGTAGAGCAGGCCACTGAGCACGATCGCCAGGATCCCGCCACCGCCGGTGCCCAGGCCCGCGGCGGTGAGCGTCAGCAGCCCGGTCCCAAACCCGACCGCGGCCAAGACCGCCGCGATCCCCAGGTTCACGGCGGGACCCGCGAGCGCGATCCACAGCTCGGCGCGGGGGGTCTCCGGGGCACGCTCGAGCTGGGCGAGGCCGCCCACGGGCAGCAAAGTAATGCGTGTGGTCTCGATCCCGAACCGACGGGCGACCAGGGCGTGGCCAAACTCGTGCAGCAGGACACAGGCGAACACGGTCAGCGCGAAGCCGACCCCGAACGCCACCGCCAGGCCCGAGTGGGCTGTGCGCCAGGTCGAGATCCCGATCCACACCAGGACCAGCGCGAAGCTGGCGTGAATGCGGGTCGGGATCCCCAAGACCCGGCCCAGCTGCCAAGACCAGGGGTCTTTGCGGCGGTCCCTGCGTGTGGGCCTTTGATACAGCGGGTGCTCCACAGCCCCGATGTTAAGTCGCGGGGCGAGATTGGCAAGTCGGGGCCCGCGGACCGCGCCTGCCGAAACCGCCTGCCGAAATCACCTGCCGAAACCACCTGCCACCGGTAGCGTAGTTCGGCCATGCGCCACCTCGCCGGCCCACTCGCCCTGCTCGTGCTCATCCCGGCGCTCGCGCTCGGCTGCTCCTCCCCCAACGCCGAGGCTCCCGAGAGCGCGGGCCCAGACACCGCGAGCTCGAGCCGGGCGGCCGCCCACTCGCGAGCCGAATCGGGTACCCACACGGACCTCGCCCACCGCGGCCCGGTCGCCCAGGCCGATCCCGGGCCCGACATCGACACCACCAAGCTCGAGGCCGCGGGCGGCGTCGCCTACTTCGCCGGTGGCTGTTTCTGGGGCGTCGAGCACTTCATGGAGCAGATCGATGGGGTCTTGCGGGTCGAGTCCGGCTACATGGGCGGGCACATCGACGACCCCTCCTACGAGCAGGTCTCGAGCCGCAGCTCGGGCCACCTCGAGACCGTGCGCATTTACTTCGATCCCGACAAGGTCGTGTTCGCCGTCCTCGCCAAGCGCTTCTTCGAGATCCACGACCCCACCCAGACCGACGGCCAGGGCCCCGACATCGGCCCCGAGTATCTCTCGCGGGTGTTCGTCACCGGCCCCGAGCAGCGCGACGCGACCGAGGGCCTGATCGCCAAACTCGAGGCCCGAGGCTACGAAGTAGCGACCACGGTCGAAGCAGCCCAGACCTTCTGGATCGCCGAGGACTACCACCAAGACCACTACGCCAAGGCCGGCACCCAGCCCTACTGCCACGCCCCCGTCGACCGCTTCGGCGACTGAGAGGCCAAACCAGGTGACTCGCCAGATCGACTCGCTCGAAACTGTCGACAGCAGCGACAGCCGTCCACCTGGGGTTCCGGAACTCATGGTATACTTCCGCGCCCCATGTCCCCTAGGCCTCGCAGTCGTACCGAGATCCAGCGAGCAGCCGATCATGAAGTTGGTCATTTCCTAGTTCTTAATGAAACGTTTCCGATAGATAGTTTCAGAGTAATATAGCTCACCCTAGAGCCGCGTAAGTCCCAAGTCCTCGGCCCAAACCGTTGCTCGGGTGGAAGCGCCGCCTTCCAGCTCCCTGTACAGACCCCCAGCCAGAAGATCGCGTACCAGATCGGCGGTATGGTCGGCGAGCTTGTTGGGGCGAGACTCCGTGGTGAGAACCTAAGGGCAGAGGAAATCTGGACATCAGGGCAGGACGACCTCCGAAACATCAGCGAAGAGGAGCTCAAGGAAAGCTGGCCACAGTGCGAAAAGATGGTCGAATCACACTGGGGTCGCTACAGATCTCTGACTGACGATCTGAGACAGCAAGGAACGCTGTACGGCGGAGAAGTCAACTATGTAGTTCTTCTCTCTCGTTGTGAGGACGACTATATATCGACACTTCTCGACCAGGCCATCGCTGCGTACCGGGAAGAACGACAATCCGCGACGCCTCCGAGAGATTGGCTCATGGGGGCCAGCGCGCAATTTCCAGCTGGGCCGTGGTACGAAGACATCGACACCTGGTACGCACGCAAAAATTGCTATTGGGTAAAAACCCTTTCGGAGCTTGTCGACCGTCTTCAGTCTGGTTGAAGGCGAGGTGAGCGCCCCCTTCTGTCGCTACGTGGATCTCCGTCCCGTGCAAAGATGCAACCCTTGAGATTTCGACGTGTCTGACCGAGGACAACTCCTAACCACGCAGGAGCCAGAATGCGCGGTCTCCGCAGCGTTGCGGCTCGCCACGGGCTGCCTGATCGAACTCTACGCCAAGGCGCACTTCGGCCAAAAGTGGAAGCACAGCTGATCGGTCCCGGGTCTGGTCGCCCAGCAGTGATCCAACGATCATCATCCCGGTCATCAAGGCGATGGGGCTCATCCTATCGCGGCGGAACACTGTCGAGCGGAGGTCACCGGAGCACAGGGCTTCCATCCGGAAACCAACTTGCAAACTACCGCCATGGTCGATATTCCAACTCGCAATGTATCGCTTGACCGCGCAACATTTAAGTCGATAGGCTGAGCTCATGCGCCAAGTACGATTTCCGGGAAGCGTCTGTTTCGCCGCGGTTCTATTGTTCTCGAGAGACGCAGACGCGATTCTCGAAGGCAATGAGACCACGACCTGTGATTGGCCCAGCGTAGTCTATCTTAGAACACGAGCGGGGGAAGTCTGCACGGGTGTCTACGTAGGTGGACGAATTGTCTTGACAGCCGCTCACTGTGACGACGGCAATGGCCTATACTATAACCACGATGAGATCCACGAATACGCCGGCACCACGTTTAGCGCCGGCGTATACTGCGCCAGCGATGCGGAGTGCCCAAGTGTCACGATCGAAGGCGTGTTGACACAAATGAAATGTGACGATACGATGGGTGAACATCCAGGCCCGGATGGAAGCTGCTACCTGGATGACCAGACCTTCTTACACTCGAACTTTGCCAAGGAAGCGAGATTCGGAGAAGCTTACGGACCATACGGGTCTGAGCAGCCATTCAACTCCATTCCGATTCAATACTGCAAACTCTACGAAGATCTCGGAGGGGGAGGACCCTTCGACCCAGACGATTTTGCATATTGCGTTTTGGCGGAGGAACCCGATGTGCAGCCGGTGCCCATCATCATGCACTGTGAGGTCGATGAGTTTCTTGATGGAACCCACGATCTGGACTTGATCGCCGTCGGCTTTGGCATCGCAGGATCCATGGGTCTCGGGAATGAGTCGGGGCGTAAACGCTCGGCCTCCAGCTCAACTGATGCGGCGGTTCTTTCAAGCTCGGCGACCAAAGTAGATTTGGATGATTTTGCGACATTCGTTCCTGGTACTCCGAGTAGTGGTGACTCAGGGGGGCCTACTTTCGTACAGCTTCCTGACGGAAGTTGGCGCGTCCTCGCGGTGAACACCGTTGGTGGAACGGACCACGCGGGCGTCCCTCCGTGGCGATTCGTCGCCTGGATGATGGACGATGACGAAGTCCTGGCACAGGCAGCGGAGCTAATTCCCTGTCACGATGACGACGGAACATGGGCCCCAAGCGCCGCTTGCGGTTCCTTCCCCGAGTCTCCCGACGGCGGCAGTGGCGAGTGGGCGCGTGGACCATCAGCCTGCTATGACTCCGACGTGAGCGGATACAGCAGCACCTGCGGCGCCGCCTATGCCCCGCTGATTCCGCCCACCGAGTCTCCAGCCTTCGCTCCGCCAGCGACGACTGCGGTGCCCACGCCCGCACCTCCGACAGGGTGCGCCACAACCAAAGCGCCACGCGGCCTGCTGGTCGGTTTGCTGCTGGGCCTCGGTTTTCTTCGGCGACGTAGGACCGCAGGGGTCGGGGTAGCGGTGTGTCTCTTGGCGAGCCTCGCGGCGGGGTGCCAGGATGACTCTCCGCTTACGGATGAATCAGACGACGAGGTCGGAGACACCGGATCGCTCGACCCGCTCGAGATCAACCCCAACCTCACCCATGCGACCGCCGGAACGATCTTTCTAGGAGACAAATACGACGAGATCGCCGTCGGCAACCTCTCTCGCGTCATAACCAGCTCGATCTGCTGCCAGGACTACGTGCTCGGTGGCCCGACCGAGGCCAGCGTTCGAGTCTTGTTCGGCGGCGGAAGCACCACCAACGGATTGACGTTCTTGGACGATGAGCCCGACCAGTTGGTGTCGATGGCCGACCCGGGCGAGGGAGTCGACGACTTGGCACTTGTGGACCTGGATGACGACGGTGACAATGATCTGGTGGCACTCACCACCAACGGCGAACTCGCGCGGCGACTCGGAGACGCGGACACCACGCCGTTCCTGTCCCTGGCCCAGTATGCGGCCTCGTCTGGAGGAGTGACCGCAACCGGGAAACTGGCCGTGGGGGACATGGATTGTGACGGTGATCCTGACGTGACCATGACGGCGACGGATGACGATGCAGTGATCATCCTTTTCAACGACGGCTCAGGTGTGTTCGGTTCACCCGTGGTACTTAATGTCGGAGACCATCCGCAGGATGTTGCGGTCGGAGACCTGGATGGTAGCGGCCCGCTCGATATTGTGACGGTAAACATAGATGGGACAATGTCGATCGCCCTTGCCGACACCTGTGGACACACGCGACCCGCTGTGGAAAGCCCGTATACCTTCGCCTCGTTCTACAAGTCCGACTGTCTCAGTAATGTATGTGTATCGACCACGGCCGGGGCAACTGTGGAGATTTTCTCCGCTTGTGGCGATTCAGACAATGACATCATTGTGGCTGCAGCCGACAGCGTGCTCGGATACTGTAACACTGGCGATGGCAAGACTTTCGATGAAGGGGAGGTCGGTCCCTGGACGATCCGGTGGGACCTCAATGAGGGAGGCGGCCCCGGCCTGATGGAGAGCATTCCAGTTCACTCCCCTCAACTGTGGAAGATCGCAGGGTCAGATGATGCGATGTTCGCGGTTAATAGGAGAGGTCGTGTTATTGTACAACTCTCGCTCTTGAAAAATGCATATGGAAAGAACACCCTCCCTGTTCTGGCCATTCGGAGCGGCACTTCTCCACTGGAGATGGTACTCAGCGCCCATACGGGGGCGGGGGCGACCTGGTGGAATCGCGCTGCGTGGGTCAGTGACATTCGAAGCAGCTCTTTGGCCAACGATGGCCAGATTGGGTTTGGACGATGATGATGATAGACCGCGCCCTCTCTCTTTGTCTCCTCTTCATCTCGGCCGCTGCGGTCTCCGCATGTGGGCCAAAATTATCGAACGATGACGGTTCACTCGATCTTCAGCGCATGGAAGTCGCGTGCAAAACCTGGTGCGAACTCGCGGTGCCCTGTTCCGTGCACTTTGCAGGGCCAGAGTGGGGTGAATTCACGACACAAGTGGAATGCGAAAGCATGTGCACTGGGCATGTGGAGATCTCGGAGGAGCTGCTGCCCGGCTGCTTTGACCTCATTTTGGACGTCCGGGAGTGTGCCGCTGTCCTCACCTGCAACGAGTTTCGAAACTACGAAAACTGGACCTTCGGCGAGGGCTACGCCAACCCGGTTCGTTGTCTCAAGGAGCAGGATGCCGAGAAATCATGCAACTGAGGACGCGAATTTGGACCGCACACTCTCCTTTTGTCTCCTCTCCCTCACGGTCGCCTCGGTCTCCGCATGTGGGCCAAAATTATCGAACGATGACAATTCACTCGATCTTCAGCGCATGGAAGTCGCGTGCAAAGCCTGGTGCGAACTCGCGGTGCCCTGTTCCGTGCACTTCGCAGGGCCAGAGTGGGGTGAGTTCACGACACAAGCGGAATGCGAAAGCATCTGTACCGGGCATGTGAGGTCAAAGCAGGAGGCACTGCCCGCCTGCTTTGACCTCATTTTGGATGTCCGGGAGTGTGCCGCTGTCCTGACCTGCGACGAGTTCCGCAACTACGAAAACTGGGCCTTCCTCGAAGGCTACGTCAACCCCGTTCGTTGTATCGAGAAGCAGGAAGCCGCGAAGTCATGCGACTGAGGACGCATGGGGAGATTGATGCCCGGGCCTCAGTTCCTGTCGAATGATTCTTCGGGGTCGGCGGACCTCGACCAACGATGGCCAGATTGGATTTGAATGATGACGAAGTTCGACCGCGCCCTCGCCCTTTGTCTCCTCTTCATCACGGTCGCTTCGGTCTCCGCATGTGGGCCCAAATTGTCGAACGATGACAGTTCACTCGATCTTCAGCGCATGGGAGTCGCGTGCAAAGCCTGGTGCGAACTCGCGGTGCCCTGTTCCGTGCACTTCGCAGGGCCAGAGTGGGGTGAGTTCACGACACAGATGGAGTGCGAAAGTATCTGCACTGGGCATGTGGAGTTCGCGCAGGAGGGAATCCCAGGCTGCTTTGACGTCATTTTGGACGTCCGGGAGTGTGCCGCTGTCCTGACCTGCGACGAATTCCGAAACTACGAAAACTGGGCCTTCCTCGAGAGCCACACCCAGCCGGTTCGTTGTATCGAGGAGGCCATCGCATCAAAATCATGCAACTGAGGACGCAGTGACGGTCGATGCACGTCGACACCCAGACCGCCGGCAGGGCCGGTGAACCCGTGAACCCGTGAACCCGTGAACCCGTGAACCCGTGAACCCTGGGGTCGTCCATCTCGTGGTTCCACGATCGGAGCCTCGTTTGCCAGGCTACGGCGAGGCGATGGCGAGACCGCTGCGCCGAATCCGAGTCGTGCGTCCGGGTGCCCACCAACTGCGCATCAGTCGCCCCGCCCCCTGCTGAACATGTGGAGTCGCCGAGCTACCCAAAAATAAAATCGGCCCCAGATTCCTCTGGCGGCCGACTCTTCGACGAAGTGCGCCCGGAAGGGCTCGAACCTCCGACCCCCAGGTTCGAAGCCTGGTGCTCTATCCAACTGAGCTACGAACGCGTGCGGGCCTTTTACCACAGCCCAGGGCGATGCCAAACGGCTGTTCTCGGGGTCACCTGGGCCGCTGGGGCCCAGAGTTGGCCGTGGCCCTTGCCCAGGGTGCGCCCGCCGTTCTACACACTCGCTATGGCTTGGACTCGCTCCGCCCTGCTCCCCCTGGCCGCGGTGGTCTCCCTCTCTCTGCTCGGCTGTGACGCCAGCGCGGGACTCGTCAACGAGAACCCGGTCCAGGCGAACAAGCCCACACACACGCCCCGACCCATGCCGAAGCCGACCCACGAGGGCATCTCCGAGGACGGCAGCTTGCTCGAGGGCTACGTCGACCGCTCCCCTAGCAAGCCCGAGGAGCTCGAGCGTTGGATCCTGCCTTTCCAGAGCCGGGCCGCGATCGCGGAGATGCTGATCCTCGCCGGTGACGACGATCCGGTGCGCCTGCGCCCACTGATGACCGACAACGCCCGCTGGGGCATGCCCGATCGGCGGCAGACCGGGGCCCAAGCGATCTACACCGACGCCGATCCCCTGGGCGTCGAGTTCCTCACCGCGCTTCGCAGCGCCACGTCGCGCTTCAAAAAGCGGGCCCGGTTCACGCTCGAGCCGTTCCCGGGCTTCGAGATGTTCGCGGTCACCGGGGCCGAGCCCGTCTGGGCCGCCTACACCTCCGACGACGGACTCGACTTCATCGGTCTGCGCCTGATCACCGAGCGCGGCGTGGTCAAGATCGACTACGTCGGGTTTTTCACCACCCGGGCCACCGGTCCCGTGCACATGCCCGACGCTGGCGATGCCCCGCCGGTGATCCCCTACATCAAGATGCCGGTCGATCTAAGCCCCGCGATCTAATCTCAGCCCCGCGATCTAATCTCAGCCCCGCGATCTAAGCGAGGCCGAAGCCGAAGCCGGCCCTGAGGCTGCTAGAGGTAGTGCTCGACAAAAAACAGCGCCATATAGGTGCTCGCGTCGGCCCCGGACAGCGCCCAGTACTCGACCTTCATGTCCGGGTCGAGCAGGAACATGAAGGGGTACTGACCCCCGCCGTAGGTCGGCTGCACCTGCTGCCCCTCGTCGGCGAGGATCGGGATGTGGTCGTCGGGGTGCAGCAGCTCCCACTGGGTGCTGTCCGCGACCGTCGGCGGGCCGCCTGCGGCATCCTCGACCACGAAGGTCACCCACCACACGTCGTGGTTGCCGACCTTGTCGCGCAGCGAGGGGAACAGGAGCTGCAAGTCGGCCGTGTCCGGGTTGTCGACCCCGGAGATCCAATCGGCGAGATTGTGGCAGGGCCCGCACCACTGCGCCGAGATGTCGACGAGGATGTAGGAGGGCTGTCCGGCCCCGGGCACCACGTAGCCGGCGAGGTCGTAGAGATCGAGCATGTCGCCGTGTTGATCGACGAAGGACTGGCGCGGGAACACGCTGCCGACTTCGGTGCTCGCGCTCGCCCATGAACCCTGGGTGAGCGCGTCTTTGTCGGGGTTGTAGGGCCAGTGCCCCCTGTAGATCCAGCTCGTCCCGTCGAGGGGGTCGCTGCCCTCGTCGACCTCCCAGCTGTCCCAGTAGCCGTCCTCGTCCGTGTCTTTGAGCAGGGGATCCGTACCCAGCTCGAGCTCCTCGGCGTCGCTGAGCCCGTCCTCGTCGCTGTCGAGGGTCGCGTCCCCCGTGCCCGCGGTCTCCCCTTCATCTGCCTCTGGCCCTGTCTCTGTGTCCGCGCCCTCTGTACCGGAGCCCGCGTCCGCCTCTGAACCCGGGTCGTCGCAGGCCACCAGCGAGAGCAGGGACAGGGAGGTGAGCAGGGACAGGGAGGTGAGCAGGGACAGGGAGGTGAGCAGGGACAGGGAGGTGAGCAGGGCGAGGGAGGTGAACGAAGCGAGTGGGGCGTGGGTGGTCACGGGGATCTCCAGTGTCTGCGCTTCTCTGCGCCGGGCACTTCGAGCATACACCCACGGGACCACAGGGGCGCCGCCACTGGGCCGCCGCCACTGGGTCGTCACGGCAAACTGACCGGCGCTCTAGTCTTCGGCCGAGACCAACCCGATGCGGATCGCCTGACGGACCAGACCCGCGACGTTGTGGACGCCGAGCTTGGCCATGATCCGGCCCCGGTGGCCCTCGATGGTCTTGACGCTCAGGCCGAGGAACTTGGCGATCTCGGGGCTCGACTTGCCCTCCCCCACCAAGGTCAGGACCTCGCGCTCGCGCTTGGTCAGGCTGTCCGCGGGGTCGGTGCTGACCTTCTTGTCGATCTCGCCCCGGCTGTCTTGAAGCAAGATCTTGGCGACCACCGGCGAGAAAAATGCGTTGCCCCCGGCGACCTCGCGGATCGCCTTGACGAGGTCGGTGAGCCCCGAGCCCTTGAGCAGGTAGCCGCTCGCGCCCGCGCGGATCGCCGGGCGCACGTACTCCTCGCCGTCGTACATGGACAAGATCAGGACCCGCGGAGCGTCGGGCTTCTCGCGGATCTCCCGGGTCGCGTCGACGCCGTTGAGCTCGGGCATGTTGAGGTCCATGACGACCACATCCGGGCGCAGACGAATGCACGCGTCCACGGCTTCCCGCCCATCGGCGACCTCTCCGACGACCTCGAGGTCGGGGGTCGCGGTCAGCAGGGCCTTGAGCCCCTCACGGACGATGGTGTGGTCCTCGGCTAGCAGCACCCGGATCGCGTCGGACATTGGACCGATCTTAGCAGCCCGGCCCGCGATTCACCACGGCCGCGATCCGACTCGACCTCCACACACGATCATCGAGCTCGCCGGCCGGGCGAGGCCAGGTACAGCCGGACCTCGACCGCGGCTGAGCCCGGCTCGACCGCCTACAGCTCGCCTCGGCCGGGCGAGACCTCAGCCGTGTACGGCCAGGCTCAACCCGAAGCGCTCATCGTCGATCTGCTCGTCGCTGGCATGGCTGAGGGTCTGGCCGGCGTCGAGCTCGAGCCCCACACACAAAGTCTCGGCCTCGATCAGGGCCCGCAGGTCGGTGCGAGCGAGGGTCCCGGCCAGCTTGCCCTCGGGCTCGCAGCGCAGGGCCAGGGTGATCCGCTCGCTGACCTCGAGGCCGCTGGCCTTGCGCAGGTTCTGGATCCGGTTGATGAGCTCGCGCGCGAGCCCCTCCTGCTCGAGGGCCTCGTCGACCTGGGTGTCGAGCACCACGGTGATCGTCCCCTCGCTCTCGGCGATGCTCCCGGCCACGGGCGTACGCTGAAAGGTGAGCGCGTCGGCCTCGAGGATCTCGCCCTCGACCTCGACCTGTCCGCCCTCGAGCACGGCCCGAAGGACCGCCGGGTCGAGGGTCTGGATCGCCTTGGCCACGACCTTCATCTTCTTGCCCAGGCGCCGACCCAGAACCTTGAAGTCGGCCTTGGCGCTGAGGGTGACCAAGCTGGCGTCGTCGTCGACCACGTGGACCGCCTTGACGTTGAGCTCGCCCTCGATATCGGCGGCGAAGCGGGTCACGGCCGCCCGCAGCTCGGGATCGCGGCTGGCCACGGTCAGAGAGGGCAGGGGTCGGCGCACCCCCAGGCGCTCGCGCTCGCGCAGGCCCATGGCCAAACCCACGACCTGGCGCGTGCGCGCGACCTGGGCCTCGAGCTCGAGGTCGATCAGGGCCTCGTCGACCGTGGGGAAGGGCTGGAGGTGGACCGAGTCCTCGCCCAGGCCCGTGTCCACGATCAGCCGCTGGTAGAGGTGCTCACAAAAGAAGGGCAGCACCGGCGCCATGCACCGAGCCGTGGTCACGAGCACCCGGAACAAGGTCGCGTAGGCGTCACGCTTGTCGCTGTCGCCCTCGCTCTCGCCGCGCCAGAACCGGCGCCGGCCTCGGCGGATGTACCAGTTGTTGAGCTCGTCACACAGGCCCAGCCAGGCCGGGATCAAGTTGTCGAGGCTGTAAGCCTCGAACTCGCGCCGCAGATCGGCGACGAAGCTCTGCACCCGCGAGAGGATCCAGCGATCGAGCTCGCCGCTGGGCACCCGAGTCAGATCCTCGGCGCAGGGCGACCAACCGTCGGCTCGGGCGTAGGTGACCAAGAAGTTGAAGGCGTTTTGGGCGGGCAAGATCGCCGCCCGGACCATGTCGCGGACGACCAGCCCCTCGCTGTCGTTCTTGTCGCGACCGAAGCGCATGGGCTCGGCGCGGACCACCGGGCCCGAGATCAGGTAGGCCCGCAGGGCGTCGGCCCCGAAGGCCTCGATCACGGTCGAGGGGTCGGGGTAGTTCTTGAGGCGCTTGGACATCTTGCGGCGGTCGGCCGCCAAGATCAGCCCGTTGACGACCACGTTCTTGAACGCCGGGCGCCCGAACAGGGCGGTCGAGAGCACGTGCAGCGTGTAGAACCACCCCCGGGTCTGGTCGAGGCCCTCGGCGATGAAGTTCGCGGGCAGGTTGGACTCGACGTAGTCCTTGGTCGCCGGGTCGAAGGGGTAGTGGTTTTGGGCGTAGGGCATGGAGCCCGACTCGAACCAGCAGTCGAAGACCTCGCTGATCCGGCGCATGGTTCCACCTGGGGTCCGGGCCGAGGGGAAGGTGATCGCGTCGACGCTCTCCCGGTGGATATCGGTGATCGCTCCCGCCTCGAGCCCAGCCAGGCCCTCGAGCTCGGCGATCGAGCCCACACAGACCCTGTCGCTGGGGTCCTCGTCGCAGCGCCAGATCGGCAGCGGCGTGCCCCAGTAGCGGTTGCGGCTGAGGTTCCAGTCTCGGGCCTGGGCCAGCCACCGGCCGAAGCGACCGCTGCCGACGTGCTCCGGGACCCAGTGGATCTTGTTGTTGTTGGCGACCAGCTCGTCGCGCATGTCCTCCACACGCATGAACCAAGTCGAGATCGCCATGTACAGCAGGGGCGCGTCGCTGCGGTAGCAGTGCGGATAGGGGTGGACGATCGTGTCTTGGTCGACGATCTTCCCCTCGGCCTTGAGCCGAGCCAGGATCCCCTTGTCGGCGTCCTTGGCCCGGACCCCCTCGAAGTCGCCGACCTGGGCGTCGAAGTAGCCGTTGAGGTCCATGGGCCTGACCAGGGGCAGGCCCTCGCGCTTGCCGACCTCGAAGTCGTCCTCGCCGAAGGCCGGCGCCTGGTGAACGATGCCGGTGCCGCTGTCCGTGGTCACGTAGTCGGCCGCGACCACACGAAAGCCGTAGCGCCGACCGTCGGGGTGCTCGCGCAACTCGGCGAAATAGGGAAACAGGGGCTCGTAGTGAAGGCCCACCAAGTCGGCGCCCGGACGGCGCTCAAGCTCCCGGGTCTCGCCCACGCGCCCGCGCTCTTGGTAGTCGGCGAGGCGCCCGGGCTCGACCCAGGCCCGCTCCCCGGTCTCGAGCACCTCGATCAGGCAGTACTCGACCTCCGGGTGGACGGCGAGCGCGAAGTTGCTGGGCAGGGTCCAGGGTGTGGTCGTCCACGCCCACAGGAAAGTCTCGGGCGCGTCCGGGCCGGTCGCAACGAGGGCCTCGGGGCCTCCCTCGACCTTGAAGCGCACCGTCACGCTCGGGTCTTGGCGCAGCTTGTGCCCGTCTTTGCCGGTCTTGGGGTTGGTCTCTTGGGGACCTTGGTTGACCTCGAAGTTCGACAGCGGTGTGCCCAGCAGCGGCGAGATCGGCTGGACCCTGTGACCCTCGTAGATCCGGCCCTGGGCCCAGAGCTGGCGAAAGACCCACCACACGCTCTCCATGAAGTCCGGGTCCATGGTCTTGTAGTCGTCGTCGAAGTCGACCCAGCGACCCATACGCTCGATCACCTCGCGCCACTGGGTGGTGTAGCGCAGCACGCCCGCGCGGCAGGCCGCGTTGAACTCGGGCACACCCAGGGCTTCGATCTCGGCCCGCCCGTGGACGTCGAGTTGATCTTCGATGAGGCTCTCGATCGGCAGACCGTGGCAATCCCAGCCGAAGCGACGCCCGACCCGGTAGCCGTTCATGGCCCAGTAACGCGGGATCACGTCTTTGATCGTGCCGGCGAGCAGGTGCCCGTAGTGGGGCAGGCCGGTCGCAAAGGGGGGCCCGTCGAAGAACACGAATTCGGGGGCCGCGACCAGCGACTCGGGTGGGGTCTCGCCCGGGCGGCAACCATGTAAGCTGCGGTATTCGACGTCGTTGGCCCGCCACAGCTCGATGATGTCTCGCTCGATGGCGGGCAGATCGAAGTGTGCTGGGGGCGCGGCAAAACCGGTCTCGCGTGCGTCGGCCATAGTGTCCACACACGCTATCCGGGCCCTCACGCAGCGGCAACCGATGACGGCTCGGCAACCAGCGAGCAGGGGTGAAGGGGCGGATGCTCGGACACTCTATGGCGCCGAGAAAACCGAGCCCAGACGCGTCGATCGCGTGACTCAAGACACGATTTTGTGCCCACGAACAACCGCTGGAACCCCAGTCCAACCTGGTGCTATGGCGCCGACCGACCCATCCCGGTATCCTAAACGCCTCCCCCTACGGAGTCTTTGCATGATCACGCGCTCGTTTTCCCCCCTCCTGCTGCTGGCCTGCTCCACCTTTGCCCTCGCTGCCTGTGCCGGCGACGACGGCAACGACGATGGTATCGGCGGTGGGGATCAACCCTTCATCGGCGAATGGGAGACCATTGTCGAAGGCCCGGCCGCCTCCCTCGATCTTCTCTCGGTCGGCGACCGCCTGACCTCCTCGAAGAACTTCGGCAACCGGGGCGACATCGAGGTCGTCTACGGCGCCGGAGACACGATCAAGGTCGAGATGCAGCGCTTCACGATCTCGTCCAGCCTGAGCGTCGCCGACGACGCCTTCGGGCGGATGAGTGGCTGGGCCTACAACCTCGCCAGCCCCGAACCCCCCTCCCCCGACATGGCCGAAGATCTGTGCTTCGCCCCCGATCAGGACGGCTGCTATGTCCGCAACTACTACGATGGGCAGCTCCAGCCGGTCCGCGACGGTGTCAACTTCCGGGTGACCATCCCCGCCGGCTGGCCCGGCGACCTCCTCCTGTCCACCGAAGACAACATCGCCTCGGGCATCGAGACCTACCCGGACCGCGGCGATATCAGCGTCATGGGCCTCAACGGCAACCTCAGCATCGACCTCGACTCGGGCAACGTGGATATCAAAGTCGATCCCAATATCGCCCACTTCGCGGGCTGTGCCGGCAGCGCAGACTGTGAGGCCGCCGGCTTCGACCCGGACATGTGCAGCTGCAACACGCCCACCAACATCACGGTCGTGAACAAAGTGGGGCAGGCCTCCAACATGACGGTGGACCTCGGCACCGCCGACAACTGGTACACGGTCTTGATCGAGAACCGGGGCGACTTCTCGGCCAGCAGCGACTTCATCTGCACGGCGACCCTCGACTGCGACGCCTTCGACAGCTGTGAGCTCGACTCCGACTTCGAAGACCTCGCCTTCCACGAGCGCGCCGAGGTCAACTACCCGGGAGAGCCGGCCATCCGCAGCTCGGGGATCCGTATCTCTCTGACCAGCGAGGACTGCGACAACATCCTCTATGTCGACGGGCCTGACGACTTCGACGCCGAGACCCTGCCCGAAGAGAAGCGCGGCACCCTCAACGTCTGCGTGGGCTGCCTCTGAGCCAGGAGACGGGGTCTAGCAGCCCGTGGTGAAACCCATCGCGTCGCCTCGCGCAGGATTTTTCGTCGAGGGCGAGGCGCTGAAACGCCGCTGTACCGGGCGTACTGCAAGTTTCGGCAACGCGGCCATCGGCGGAAGGGCCAAGCGAGGCGTCGTGAGGGGTTTTGCCACGGGCTGCTAGGGACGGGGCTCGGGGAGCCCGGGGGGCAGGCGCTCGGCCAACAGGGCGCCGTGGATCTGGCGATCTCGGCGACCGGCGACGCTGCCCCGCGGCGGAACCCCGAAGCGCATCCAGTCGCGCCCTTCAGCGCACGCGGCCGCGAGCAGGGCCTCGGCCTGCGCGGCTGCCCTCTCGACCCCCCCAACCCCCTCGGCCTCGACAGGGCGCAACAGCAACATCGGGCCGAGCAGCTCGGGGATGCGGCCATCCTCGAAGGCCCCAGGGGCCGCACGAAACAGGGCCGGTGCCAAAAACTGACGCCCCTGTGGACCGGGCCGCAACAGCCGGCCGCCCGGGCAGACCACGCTCACATCGGTCCGCGCCCGCCAACTCGCCTCGAGATCGAGGAAGCGAACCGCCCGGGCGTCGTCGACCGGGCCTGCGAAGGCCGTGTCGTCGTCGACCAGGCCCATGCGCGCGCCCACCCACAGGCGTCGAAGGTTGCGCTCGAGGAGCTCGGCGGCGCCCACAGTAATGACCTGGTGGACGACCCGCGGGTCGAATCCGGTCCGCCGTAGGCAGGCCCGAGCCAGCACGTGGGCGGCCAACTCGAGGTCGGCGTCGGCCTGAACGAGCGCGACCCGAGCTGCGTGAGGCTCGACCCCACCGCTCTCCCAGCCGGCTCGGGGGTGGTCGAGGCGACCGGGCGCCGAGACCGTGAGCCCCGGCGTCCCCAGGAGCTCGGCCATGTCTCTCAAGATCCGGTACACGGCTGGGCAGGCGCCCGCTTCGCTCTCGACGTGCACCGGCCGACCCTGACGAAGCCCGCGCCACGCCAGCTCGAGGGCCTCGAGGGGTTGCTCCCGGCGCTCCCGGATCCGGATCGGGGCGCCCCCGATCCGGCCGCCCTGCCCGTCCGAGAGCGCCGAGACCCGGCGCTGGGCCAGACCGATCTGTTCCTCGCGCTCCCAGGCCACCATGCCCAGGCGGTCCGCGAGGTCATCGGCGATGCTGTCGGCGGCGACCGCCAAAGCCTCGAGCAGATCGGCCTGGGTCCGCCTGGCGGCCGAGGCCAAGCCGGGGCCATCGACCTCCATATTCAGCGCCTCGGGCCGCCCCTCGGACATGGCTCAGGCACCCGTGAGCAGGCCACGGATCAGCGTAGCCATGCGTGTGCGGGCCTTGGCCGACTCCTCTTGGACCTCGATATGCGACAGGGCCTCGCTGCCCGCGGCGTTGGTGACCACGCCCAGACCGCAGGTCGAGACCCCGTGGGCCGCACACAAGATCGCCTCGTAGGTCGTCGACATGCCGACCACGTCCGCCCCGAGCAGACGCAGGGCCGCGACCTCGGCGGGGGTCTCGTACTGGGGGCCTCGGGCGTGACCGTAGACCACCTCGGGCAGGACCGAGGACCCGTCGACCAAGGCGCGCAGTCGGGCCCGGAGCTCGCGGTCGTAGAGGTTGGAGCAATCGATGAACGCGGCCCCGCGCAGGGGGGTCGGCCCAAAGAGATTGAAGTGGTCCCGGTAGCTGACGATGGTGCCGGTGCGCAGCGCCGGATCGACGCCGCCGACGGCCGAGGTCAGCAGCACGTTGCCGGCACCGATGCCGAGCACGGCGCCGAGGGGCGCGCAGGCGTAGCTGGCGGGGTGTCCCTCGTAGGGGTGGATGCGACCGGTCTGCACACACACGCTGACCCGCCTGCCGTCGGCCCCTGTGAGCGAGCCGAACACCAGAGAGCTGCCGTGCCCCGCGACCGAGGGCGCCGGCAGGCCGAGGTCGACCAGGGGCAGCTCATGCTCGATCTCCAGACCCAGGGAGTGCTCACCACCCTCGATCAGGGGCTTCCCGATGCCCGAGCCGCCGACGATCATCCAGTCGACAGGACCCTGATCGGGGAGCCGCTCACGCAGCGCCTGTTCACACTCGAGACCTTCGGGATGCCACTTCGGGTCGAAGTCCATAGCCGACGGTACTTCCCTGGACCCGTGAGGGACAAGGCCCGCGAGGGACGAGACACAGGGCGCCCTTCGGCCCCCCACTCACCCCATGGCGAACATGACCGCCAACGAGCACAGCACGCCGATGGCGATCCCGATGGCGATCGCCATGTAGAGGGTCTTGCCCTTGAACAGACCGCCCTGTGGGCTCGCCGGGGCGTCGGTCTTCGAAGCCGCGACGGTCGGGGCCGGTATGGTGATCTCTTTGCCTGCGAGTTCGGCAGCCTCGTGCCGAGGCGGGATCTGTCCACCGAGGCGGCCCACGATCTTGGGCAGGACCTCGATGAGCTCCTCGAGAGTCGGCCGCACATCCGGTCGGCGGCTCATCATCCGTCGACACAGATCGCTCAGCGGCTCGTCGAAGTCGACGAGCTGGGTCTTGAGCACCGGCCGCTCCGCCTTGAGGTGGCGGCGCACGACGGCGGTGTAGTGGTCGTCGCTGCCGCCCTTGCGAAAGGGCGGGCTGCCGGTGCACATGTGATAGAGCGAGCAACCGAGCGCGTAGACGTCAGCGCTCGAGTCGACGTCCTCGCCCATCGCCTGCTCGGGCGCGAGGTAGTCCGGGGTCCCCACAAATACGCCTGTGGCGGTGATCGAGAGGTCCTCCTGGAGCGCCTTGGCGAGCCCGAAGTCGGTGACCTTGACCGCCCCGGCCGAGGTCACGACCAGGTTCGAGGGTTTGACGTCGCGGTGCACGACCCCCGCGCGCTTGGCCTCGAGCAGGCCGACCGCCGACTGACGCACGACCTCGGCGGAGTCGCCCGGATGCAGGGCCCCGTTCTTCTTGATCAGCCCACCGATGTCGTCCCCGTCGAGGAACTCCATGGCCAGAAAGGGGCGACCGTCGAACTCACCGATGAAGTAGACCTGAACCACGTTGGCGTGGTTCATGGACGCCAGGGCGCGCCCCTCACGGAGAAAGCGTTCCTTGAACTCGCCCGACTCCTGGTGCTTGCGACCGAGCACCTTGAGCGCGACACGACGATTCAACGAGGGATCGCGCCCCTCGTAGACCTCGCCCATGGCACCCTTGCCGAGTAGGCCCTGGATCTCGTAAATGCCGATCTTGTCGGGCACCCGCACCATGCGGCGAAAACCTAACATGTCGAGGGCGCCCGCGCTCACGTGGATACCAGGGATGCTCGAATGATCCGCGTATTTCGCGCTAGCTGCCCAAACCCGGACACATGCGTGCTCGCTCCAGGCGTCGCTCCGCGCTCACGAGGCGGCTTCGAGGCGCGGCGGCCGGTCGGTGGCGACCCAGGGTCCCAAAACCCGCAGATTTGCGACCCACGCATTCACCGCAACCCTGCGCAGACCGAGCAGGCCGCGCTCGATCCGACACCCCCGACCCTCAAACGGTCCTGTTCGGCCGACACCTCCGACCCTCAAACGGTCCTGTTAGGCTGTCGGGCCCGCTCGAGCGCGGGTCCCCGCCATGGCCGAACCCCGCACTCTCCCCCATCGAGCTGAAGCCGAGAACGCGGTCCTCGGCGGGATCCTCCTGCGGGGCCGAGAGGCCCTGGGCGAGGTCCTCGAGCTGATCACCGAGGAAGATTTCTATCAACCTCGCACCCAGGCCGTGTTCCGGGCCATGCGGATCCTCGAGGAGCGCGGTGAACCCATCGACGTCATCACCCTCGAGGCCCAGCTCCGACGCACGAGCGAGCTCGAGCTCGTCGGCGGGATCGAGGGCCTGGCCCGCTTCGACCGCTACGCCACCGCCCACAATATCAAGGCCCACGCCGAGCTGATCCTCAGCTCCTCCCAGGTTCGCAACCTGGTCGTGACCTCGCGCGAGATCGCCGAGGAGGGCATGGAGGAGCTCGAGGACGTCCGCGCCTACATCGACACGGCCGAGCAGCGCATCCTCAAGGTCAACGAGCGCGGCCGAAAGAGCACCTTTCGCAGCTCTCGGGAGCTCATGCTCGAGGTCTTCCAGGGCATCACCGAGCGCCAGCGGCAGACCGATCCGATCACCGGCGTGGCCACGGGCTTCACCCAGCTCGACGAGATGACCGCGGGCCTCCAGCCCAGCGACCTGATCATCCTCGCGGCCCGCCCGTCCATGGGCAAGACGGCCCTGGCCCTGAACATCGCCCAGAACGCCTGCGTGCTCCCGGCCAAGTACGCCAACGCCGCTCCAGACCAGCGACCGCCCCGCTACCCGGTGCTGTTTTTCTCCCTCGAGATGGGCGCCGCCCAGCTCATCGAGCGGGTCCTGTGCAGTGAGGCCCGGGTCGACTACGCCCAGCTGCGCCGGGGCGGCCGCATGATGGAGCAGGACTTCCGGGGGCTGATCTCGGCCGCCGACCGGATCTCCAACGCCAAGCTGTTCATCGACGACAGCGCCGCGCCCAGCATCCTCGAGATCCGGGCCCGGGCCCGGCGCTGGCGCGACGACCGGAGCATCTTCCCCGAGCCGGATCCCGACGACCCGGGCGCCAACCACAAACAATTGGGCATGGTCATGATCGACTACCTCCAGCTCGCCCGCGGCGGCAAATCCCGCTACGACTCGCGCGAGCAGGAGATCTCCGAGATCTCTCGGGGGCTCAAGGCCATGGCCAAGGAGCTCAAGCTCCCGGTCATCGCCCTCTCCCAGCTCAACCGGGCCGTCGACTCGCGCACCGACCACCGGCCCCAGCTCAGCGACCTGCGGGAGTCCGGCGCCATCGAGCAGGATGCGGACGTGATCATGTTCATCTACCGGGAGGAGCGCTACCTGTCCCCGGACGCCCCCGAAGAGAAGCGCCGAGAGGTCGAGAACAAGGCCGAGGTCATCGTCGGCAAGCAGCGCAACGGGCCGATCGGGAACGTCCACCTGACGTTCATGAAGAAGCACACCCGCTTCGAGAACCCGGCCCCGGATTTCGAAGCGCACTGAGCGAGTCCTGAACTGGTCTGGTGTCTCAGGCCCGGTATCTCGGGCTCGGGCTCGGGCTCGGGCTCTCGATGAACCTCAGACTTGTGCGGAGGTCGGCGCTTCGACGGGTTCCGGCGCAGATATGGGAATCATCGGTGCGTCCGCGGATTCCGGCGCAGGCATGGACATCATCGGCGGATCTGCGGGCTCCAACGCCGGCATGGCGGCCACGGTCGGCATGGTCGGATCGGCGATCTCACGGACAATGAAGGTCCCTACCGCGCCCTGGCCGAGGCCGACCAAGAGCGGACCCAAGAAGGGAATCGCGAACATCAGGGAGAGGGGCAGGCCAAATCCGAGCAGCGCGTGTCTGTGGCGTTCGACGAAGTCGAGCTGCCCCTGGTAGGAGATGTCGAGGCAGTCGAAGTAGGGATCCATGAGCTCCCAGGCCAGCGAGCGCGCGTTGAGCCAGCCCTGCCCGGCGATCCCGGCGACGCTGCCGACGACGGGGACGAGGTTGAGCAGGAGAAAGCCGGCGCTCATCCACGCGAACCTGAACAGGCGCCGGGTCGCTCCCCAGGCGGATGCTCTCGCGCTCATCCCCGGACCCTGGGTGATGCGCTCGGCCCGGCCCGGGTCGACCGCCCGCAGGCCCGCCATGAACAGGTCTTGATTGAGGGAGGGAAACACGATGTTGACGGCGAACAGCGCCACCAAAGGGCCGATGACCAGGGCCAGCAAGGTCCCCGAGACGCGGGCGATCCACAGGACGATCACCACCCACACGGCGGCGTCCGAGCCTGGGACAGTGGTCGTAAACAAGGCCCCAATGCCGGCGCCGGTGAACACGACGGCCAGGACGAACAGACCGGCCGTGGCCCGAAGGTACGCGGCACGGGCTTCGGCGTTGGAGAACGCCGTTTTGAGCCCGTCGATGGCGGCCCTGAACCCCCGAGAGAAGGCTCGGCGTGGCGTGTCGGCGGACATGAGCTCCCACCCTAACAGCCCCTGAGCACCCATCGATTCCCTCATTCGGAGCGCAGCGCGATCACATCCCCCGGGACCGGACTCGACAGCTCGAGGATCGAGGCGTCGCCTGTCTCTGCGCCCAGTTCTGCGCGCTCCGAGTTGTAGGCTCGAATCCGAGCTCCGATCTCGATCTTGGCCTCGGCCGCGAAGTGCAGGAGGGCCAAGTGACGAACCCCGAGCTCCTCGCTCATGGCCACGAGGTCGGTGAATACGCCGTGGCGACGGCTCTCTCCCGCGGCGAAAAAACACTCGTGGATCACGATATCGACACCCCGGTACAGCTCTCGGGTCGCGGGTGTCGGCACCCCATCCCCGCTGTAGGCCCAGGCGCGCCGGCCCGGGGCCTCGACCCGCACGGCGCAGTTGGGCACGGAGTGGGCGCTCGTCGCGAGCGTGAGCGTGAGCTCTCGAAAGCGTGTGGGCTCGCCGGTGCGCAGGCGCTGGATCTCGATCGGGTAACACTTGTGGGCGGCGAAGCTGCCCGGGTAGCCGAGCTCGAGCACGGCCTCGAGCTTGTCGGCCGTGCCCGGCCCACACAGCAGGGTCAGGGGCCGCTCCCGTCCACCCAAACGCATCCACAACAGCAGGGCCGGGAGCCCGAAGCAGTGGTCGGCGTGGGCGTGGCTGACGAAGATCCCGTCGAGGGCTCGGACGTCGTCGCAGTGCCGCCAAAATGCGTGCGGGACCGCGTAGCCACAGTCGAAGAGGAGCGTGCTCGGCCCGCGCAGGAGCACGCTGGTATTGGGGAGCGCCGGATCGAGGGCCTCCCCGGTGCCCACAAACAGGAGCGACCCTGTTTCCCCGGCTGTTTCCCCGGCAGCTCCCCCGGCAGATCCCCCGGCAGTCGAACTCGTCGAGATCACGGGACGCGCTTTTTCAGGCGCTTGCGTCCGGGCTCGGGCAGCTCCTTGCTCTCGAGGGCTCGGGGCGCGAGGTCGGCGACCCGCGGATCGTCCATGGCGTCGGCGGCGAGCGCCGTCATCACGACCACGTCCATGCTCGCGTCGGGTCGCAGGGCGGTGACCATGGCCGCGTCGAGTCGGGCCTCCAGGGCGGCCTTGGTCTCGGGCTTGAGCTTGGCCTTTTTGCCCCGCCCATCGAGGTACCACAGCACCCCGCCCGCGAGCACCGTCGGGTGCAGCGGGGCGATCGCGTCGGCCCGGTCGACCGCGAGCTTCAGGTGCCCCCAGTCCTCGCTGCCCCCGGCCATGACCATCATGCGCACGGGGATCTCCAGGCTCATGGCGTCGATGGCCAAGATCGCCTCGAACACGTCGAGCTCGGCCGCGACGTCGCCCTGCTCCCGGTGGATCTGGGCTCGACCCAAGAGCGGGTCGAGCTCCTCGCTCGCGTACTTGGCCGCCCGCTCGTAGTGACCGAGCGCGGCCTTGTGGTCGTCGAGCTTGTTGCACACACCCGCGAGCATCATGCGGGTCTGGTAGCCATCGCCGTCGCCGCCGACCATGGTCTCGAGTTTGGTCCGGGCGTCGTCGAAGTCGCCGCTCCCGGCCGCCTCCATCGCGGCCTTGAGGGCCTCGAGGCGCGGGTCGTCGGGCTGCTCCGAGTCGGGGCGCCAACCCGAGAGCTTGCGGTCGAGCTCGGCGTCGAACCAGGCCTCGAAGTCGGCCTCGAGCGCGCTCATGTCCCTGCCCAGCACACGCTCGGCCAGGGCCTCGGTCGACTCCCCCTTGGCGTAGCCACGCAGCATGGCGACGATCTTCTCGCGCCCGTAGGTCTCGCCCAGGTAGCGCATGGCCCAGGCCGCGGTCGAGTAGGCGACCTCCATCATCAGGGGGCTCTCGGCGCGCAGGAAGGCGAGCTCGAGCTCGCTGAGCTTGCGCAGCTTGCCGTGACGCCGGGCCTCGAACAGCAAGCTGGCGCTCTCTCGAGCCCAGGAGGGGTCGGCGACCTCCGACTCCCACTCGGACAGACCCTCGGTGAACCACCGCGGGACCCGACCGGCGCTGAGCTCGATCGCGTAGCTGTGGGCGATCTCGTGCCAGATGACCTGGTTGAAGTTGTGGGTGCCCGCGTAGGGCCCGATCGAGGTGATCACCGGGCCGAAGCAGACCCCGACCGCGCCCAGGCTGGGCACGCCCACGGTCCGCACCGAGAAGGTCTCGGGCTCGGCGAACATCTCGACACGCAGCGGGCTGATGTGGATGCCGTAGGCCTTGTCCAGGGCCCCGCGGGCGCGCTGGATCGCGTCCACAAAACCGGGCGCCACGATCTCTTGCTGGTCGGTGGGGACACGCAGGGTCAGGTCCCCGTGGCGCTGCTCGGCGTAGTCGGGTTCGATGTGCTCGCGGTACAGCTCCCGAACGTTGCGGGTTCGGGCGTTGTACTTGTCGCGCTTCCAGGCCCTGTCCAGGGCCGCCCGACCGCCCGCCTCGTCACCCAAGCGCAGGCGCGAGAGGCCCAGGCCACCCAGGACGTAGGGGTCATCGGGGAGGCGCTTCGCCCCCTCGCTGAGCACGGCGTCGGACTCGGGGTAGAGGTGCAGGTACCCCAACAGGTCGCCCAGCCCCGAGAAGAACCGGCCGTTGACGGGGCTGACCGCGAGCACGGCGTCGCGGGCCGCCCGGTAACCCGGATCGTCACGCTCGAAAATCGCCAGCGCCGCGACCACGATCTGGGCGCTGGTGTGGCTGGGGTTGATTTTGAGGACATGATCCTCGACCCGGCGCCGGGCCTCGGCCCGCCGCCCCTCGATCATCGCCACCCAGGCGAGCACGGTGTGGGCGTCGATATTCTCCGGGTTGACCAGGAGGGACTCCTCAGCCAGGCGCGAGGCCTCGGCGAGGCGAAACTCGTCGAGCGCGACCTGGCTCATCATCGCCAGCGCCTCCGGGTTCCAGGGGTCGCGCTCGAGCACCTGGGCGAGGGTCTGGGCGGCCTCGCCGGGCTTGTATTTCTCCAGAAACAAGCCCGCCAACTGGACGGCGATCTCGTCGCCGATCGAGCTGCCCCCGCTGGGCGGGGCCTCGGCTTCGGCCTCCTGCAACAGCCGGTTGATGCTCTTGAAGGCCCGCTCGGCCCGGGCCGCGGACGAAGCCCCGAGCAGCTCTTCGGCGCTGACCGCCGCGCCGTCTGCGTAGGCCGCGTAGAGCCCATCGACGAGCTCCCGGATCTCGCGCTCGCCCTCGGTCCCGGTGACCAGGCTCAGACGCACGAGCTCGCCCTGGAGCAGCAGGTTGTCGGGCGCCAACTTGCGCGCGCTTCGGATGAGGGCCTCGGCTCCGGCGATGTCGCCCCGAAGCTCGCGGGCGTGGGCCAAGCGACGCAGGGCCTCGGCCTTGGGAGCGTCGTCTTTGCTGTGCCTGCGGACGGCCTCGAGCGTGGCCTCGGCGGCGTCGAGCCGGCCTGTGAGGCGCTGGGCCCGAGCCAGGGCGAAGCCGGCCTCGTGGTCGTCCGGCTTCGCCTCGAGGTGTGCGGCCAGAAACAGCGCCGCCCCCTCCGGGTTGCCGTGGGCCGCCGCGACCAGGGCCGCGTCTCGGGTCTTGGGATCGGCCGGTTTGTCGCGCTCGCGCGGACCCTGGGTGGCCTCCCCGAGCTCGGCGTTGGCCTCGAGCGCCCGGTCGAAAGCCTCGCTGGCATCGGGCGTGATCTCGGTGCTCGAGCCTCCGTCGCCCTCGGGCCCGTCGGCGCTCGGATCAGTGGTCGAGGCGTCGTGCTTGCAGCCGCCGACGAGCAGCGCGAGGAGCAACGCGAGGTGGTGGGGTCGCAGGCGCTTCATCGACATCGGCAAAAATTCTGTGGGTCGCAGGCGAAGCTGTCAACGCGCACCTCAACGATGCGATTCCGGCCCTCGTTCACTGCTGCGCGAGAGCCCTGACGGAGCCCCGACCGGGCCGTCAGCCCACCCAGAACCCATGCTAGGCTCGGTCCATGGCCAGCAGCGACAGCGACGCCCACACCGCCTACCCGGCCGACGTGTACGAGAGCTTCGACGCATTCATGCAGCAGGTCATCCAGGACACCTACGCCCGGGGGGCCAAGCGCCCCGAGTTCGTGGCCTTGGTGCTGGCCTCGGGGGAGCTCCTGCCCATGGCCTGGGGACGCATGAAAAAGGCCGGGGTCCGCGATCTGGCCCTGGGGGCTGCTGGGGTCGTCGCCCTGCGCTACGGAATTCAGTGGCTCCTGGGCGGCCCCCTGGGTGTCATCTTGACCGGGTTCACGGTCGCGACCTTGATCTCGTTCTTTTGGTCCAACCAAAAAGAAGTCCTGGCTCGGCGCAAGCCCTACAAGACCCTGCTCTCGGACACCTCGAGCAAGTTCGAGGACATCCAGGCCCGCTACCGCGACAACCGCTACGACACGGGCGAACGCGCCCTGCTGGTCGAGGGTCTCCTGCGCCGCTTGCTCACCGAGATCGAGCGCCCCCTGGACCTCGACGACACGGACGACCAAGACGACGACGACTGAGTCGACTCGACTCGACTCGGCCCTGCTTGCGCTGCGACTAGCCGGCCTTGGCCAGCCAGTCGCGGGTGAACTTCGTGGTCGACCTGTAGCTGCGCTCGACCTCGTCGACGACCAGCTTCTCGACCTTGCCGCCGATCAGGGGGACCCGGCACTCGCAGCTCGCGGTCCAGATCCGGCGCAGCCTGTCGGTGCCCACGGGCTCGAGGCGGTAGATGCCCTTGGCCTTGAACTTCTCGGCGAAGAAGCTCGGCGTGGTCGTGACCTCCATACTGTTGTCGCGGCGCCGCCACAGGTTGCGCTCCTCATAGGAGATCGCGCCCTTGACCACCCGGCGCAGGGCCGCGGGCACGTCGCGCTTGGGGGTCAGGAGCTGGGTCCGGTGGATGACCTCGCCCGCGCCCTCGCCCTCGCGGCGAAACTCGAGGATCTCGCGCTCGATGTCGAGCTCGCGCCACAGCGCCTCATTGTAGGCGTCGCTGAAAAACATGTCCCAGTACGCGTCGGGCGTGGTCGGGAACTCGTCGATAATCTCGTACTCGATCATGGCGGTGTCTCGGACTCGGTGGTGAGCTCTCGGGGGCCTGATTCTGGTTTGGGCCCCGACTCTGGTTCGGCGTCGAAGTCGGCGGCGGCCCGGAGCGCGGGGTCTCGCATGAACAGCCCCAGCGCGACAGCCCCCACGAGCTCACCGTACCAGAGCGTGCAGGCCCGGATCACCAGGGTCGAGGCGAGCGCCACCGACTCGCTGACCCCGATCGCAAACTCGGCCACGAGCACCCCCAGCGAGCCCTCCGTGGCTCCGAGTCCACCCGGCAAAAACGAGAGCGCGCCCACCAAGGTCGTGGCCGACCACAAAAACACGCACAGCAGCAAGCTGGCCTCGACACCCGGGAAAGCCGTGAGCACGAGCCAGTAGCCGACACACTCGAGCCCCCATCCAAACACGGAGATCAGGCTGAGCACGGCCAGGTAGCGCAGCCGCAGCAGGGTCTGGGCGCTCTCGATCATGCCCCGCGCCCTCTCGGCCAGGCCGCTCAAGCCGGGGAGCTTGGCGAGCAGGTCGAGCAGCCCCCCGAACAGGCGCGGCGAGCCCAGCACCAGCACCCCGGCCAGGACCAACACCAAGGTGGCGACCACATAGGGCAGGTACTCGGAGAAATTGGAGATCCCGATCAAGGCCAGGATCACGAGCGCGATCAGATCGCTGAGCCGATCGGCGACCACCACCGGGGCCGTGCGTGTAAACGGCACCCCGTTGCTGGCCCGCAGCAGCACGCTGCGCAGGACCTCGCCGACCTTCCCCGGGGTCACCGACATGCTCAGGCCGGCGAGATAGATCTCGAGCGATCGGGGCAGGGACAGCTCCGTGGGCGGGTGCAGCCCCCCCGAGCCCCCGCGGACGTCGAGCCAGCCCAGGGCCAGCTCCCACTTCCAAAACCGGAGCAGGTAGTTGAGCGAAGACAGCAACAGGGCCAGGCCGACCGCCGACCAGGCGAAGCCCGTAAAGCTGTCGGCGACCTTCCGGGCGTCGAACACGAGCACGGCGACGGCGTAGATGACGACCCCGACCGCGACCCCGATCAGGGTCCGGCGCAGCAGCCGACTCAAGACCGACGACCCGCAGCGCTCGAGGGACCACCCGCGGCTGTGTCGCCTCCGTACCAGCGCCGGGTCCACACGGCGGCGAACGGCCCGGGCACGCGGGCGGGCAGGGCACGCGGGACCTTCGCCCCACGCAGGCGCTGGCCATGGCTGCGGATCCCCGCGATCGCCCGGTCGGCGAGGCCCGCTCGGGTGACCCGGGCAGGCGGCAGATCGAGCTGGGGCCAGGCGCCCGGGCTCTCGCTGAACACCGGATCGAAGAGATCGAGCGAGCCCGCGCTCGGCTTCAGAGATCCACGCATGACCCGGCTGACCCGGCTGGCCCGGCTCAGGCCCAGGGCGCGTGCGAGAAACGCGTCGACCCCGAGGCGGGCGCGTGTATCGAGGCGCCCGAGCTCCTCGATCCCCAACACCCGGTCGGCGCTCACGAGCTCACCGCTCAGTCGCATCTCGGCACCCGAGTCCACACTCGTGCCAGCCTCGAGGGCTCCCGCCCAAGTCGCGTCGATCACCATCGCGGTGGTAGCGAAGACCTCGGCCATCGCCGCCAGGCCCGAGGCCACATCATCCGGCCGACCAGACAGGCCGGACATCCGACCTGGAACCAGGCTCGCTAGCCCCGGTATGCGAACCACGCTCGCGCGCGCGGCGGGCGTCCAAACCCGAGACAGGCGCTCGGCACAGCTTGCGATCGGCCCGCGCCAGGCTCCTGTTCCCGAGCCGCTTCCTTTTCCGGGTCCAGGCGCGCGCAGCAGCAAGGGCGAGAGCAACACCAAACTCGTACCGATGAGCTCTCGGGGCACGGCGAGCCGGCGCCCGCCCGCCCGTCCACCTGTCAGCCCACCCGTCAGCCCACCCGTCAGCCCACCCGTCAGCCCACCCGTCAGTAGGGTCACCTTGCGATCGCGGCTGTAGCGAGACACGAGTCCATCGACCTCGCGCGCGGACAAACTGGCGGCGCTCGCAACGGCTCGGCGCAGGCTGGCCTCGGCCGCGTCTGGATCGCCGAGTGGGAGCAGCCACAGGGGCCCACGCTCGGCCTCGATCAGCGCCCGCAACACCCCGGCGAGCACCCAGGGCGTGGGCGTCAATCCCGGGTGAGGTCCCTCGGACAAGATCCCCAGGGTCACGCCCCGACCGCGGGGCAAGCTCGCTACGAGAGTGCGGGCGACCGCGTGCGCCGCCTCCTCTGGTTGTTCGGGCGAACCCGCGCGGACCTGGACCGTCGCTCGCACCTACAGCCCCTCGACGACCATCGAGCCCGAGTCCTCGACTTCGATCTCTGCGCCCCAGTCGACGGCCATCGACCCCGAGCTCGAGGCCGCGTGATCGGTCGGCGCCGCCTCCGGCTCCAGACCCGAACCTGTGACCGGGGACGCGGTGCTTACGCGGTGTCCCGAACCGGAGGCCCCCGGATCGACGCGCCCGGCTTGGCCCTGGAGATGGCGGGGCTGGCTCAGGCGCCAGAACCGAATCGTCTTGGGGCTGGCGCCGGTCAGGCGGACCAGCTCGTCGTCGCTCAGGCGCGGCAAAAGATCGACGTAGCGCCCGAGCCCGCGCCCGACCTCCTCGACCTGCTGGCGCAGCGACTCGACCGTCGGCACGGGCGTGTGCGCGAGGCGGCTGAGCTCGTCGTCGCTCAATCGAGAGAACAGGTCGAGATAGGGGACCAAGCGGTTCACGGGTTTCGGCACCTTTGTACCCGGCTTCGATGCCGGCTGCCGACGGGCCTCGGCCTCCGCGCGCGTCATCCGGACCTGCTTTAGGGCGATCCGACCGAGGGTCCCGTCACTTGCGCTGCTGTCGTCGCTCGACATCGGTGGTGTTCCCGAACCGCGTGGCCGCGATCTCGAAAGGATTGTAACGATTCACGCTCAAATTACACAACAAAACCAAGCATGCCCCTGGGTGGAGCCAGCCCCTGTTTCCCGCGGAACCCGCGAATGTGCGGATGGGGCGCGGGCCGACACGCTCGACTCTGGGTATGCTGAGTCCGGTATGTCCCGGCGGCTCACCCGACTCGCGCTGTCCGCTTGCGCCCTTCTGGCCCTGGGTTGCAACACCCCGACCCGGGCCTGCGACCTGCCCTCCGACGAGATCGCCATGCGCGCGCTGATTACCGATTCGGGTGAGAGCACCCAGATCTACATCGTGCTCGAAGACGTGGCCTCGTCGACGCAGCTCGCCCTGTGCCCCGACCGGGAGAGCCTGACCGTCAACGGCGAGCCGACCGAGCTCGTCCGCGCCCTCGGCCAGCTGTTCTACACGGTCACCTTCGAGACCTCCGTGCCCGACTACGAGATCGCCCTGACCCGCGACGATCCCGAGCTCGAAGACGCGCTCGCCTCGCTCGAGATGCCCCCCGAGTTCGAGGTGCTCACGCCGGCCCCCGACTCGACCCACCCGCGCAGCGACGCTCTCGAGATCAGCTGGGCCCCAGTCTGGAACGAGCACGAGCTCGAGCTCGCGGTCGAAGACGAGATCGCTTCGACCTGTCTCTCGGGGCTGGGCGTCGAGCTCCAGGTCACCGACAGCGGTACCTACACCCTGCCCGCGGGCGCGCTCGTGAGTGGGACGCCGAGCGGGACCGAGGTCTGCGAAGTCTGGATCTCCCTGACTCGGGAGGCCGAGGGCCTGTACCCGTCGCAGCTCCACCCCAGCGGCTCGATCTTGGCGCAGGTCAAGCGTCGCCACCTGTTCTCGTCGAGCCAGTGAAGTTTGCCGTCGTGCCCACGCTGAGGCACAGTCGGCGCTGTGGCGCGCTCCGACCCCGACGGCGATCGACCCAAGCGCAAGCGCCTCGGCATGATCGTCCGGGCGGCGATCTATATCCCGCTCTTGAGCCTGTTCGGATGGCAGGCCTGGGACCGCTTCGAGCTCAGCCGCGAGGCCTCTGACGACGCCTTCCGCACACAGATCGGTGCCCATACATTGGAAGATGGGCGGGTCATCCAGCTCCCTGACGGCCAGTCCATGCAGGTGATCACGCCCGAGCAAGCCCGCGAGCTGGGTGTCGACATCCCGTGAGCCCCGCTGCCCCGGCCGCACCGCGCCCCCCCCGTACAACGAGCGCACGAGCACACGTATATGGACCGCAAGATTTTCCTCACCGAGTCTGCCAAGGCGCTGAGCCACATCGACCAGGTCCTCGGGGATCTCGAACTCGACGAGCTCGACGTCGACCTCGCAGGTGACGTGTTGACTCTCGACTTCGGCGACGCGGGGACCTTCATCATCAACGCCCACTCGGCTGCAGGCCAAGTCTGGATGGCCGCCGGAACCCACGCCTGGCACTTCGACTTCTCCGTCGAGCGAGGCGAGTGGATCGCCGCCAAGACGGGCGACGAGCTCATGCATACACTCAGCCGCGCGGTCGGAGACAAGCTCGGGCGCAGCGTCGAGCTGTGAGCGAGTCCTCGCTCCACAAGCTCGGAGCGCCCTGCCGGCGGGAGTTCGAAGCGGCAAGATCGCGGGCCGGGATCGCGGCCCTGGTTGCCGTCACCACCTCGGCCTGCGCCCCCATCGACGTGTCCTCGACCGTCAGCCACCACCCCGTCGACGGCCGCGCGGGCCAGCTCGAACAGTTTGGCGGCGAGCAGCTGGCGACCCGGGATTTTCAGGCCCGCTACCTCCAGATGGGGGCGAACCTCCTGGTCGAGATCGAGGCTCGGCCTAGCTGCGTCGTCGCCCGCCACCGGCCCGTCGTGCGGGTCGAGACGATCACCCGCACCAGCCGGGGCTTCGTCGCCTGGGACTTCGCGCTCGGGGCTCTCAGCGGCGGGTTCGCCAGCCTGGCTTTCGCCCGACCCCAATCCTTCTCCCCGCCGCTCATCGACGGTCAGGGCCGGGTCGTCCACGATCCGGCTCCGGCGCTGATCATTGGTGGCGTGTTCGCGGGGCTCGGCGCGATCCTGCTGACTGCCGGAGTGATCAACGCAGTTCGAGCCACTGACGAGACCCGCTACGCGGACGCCTACGAGGTCGAGCTCGGGGCCCCAAAAACCTGCGCCGAGGGAAACCATCCCGTCGCCAGCCGCGGCCTCCGACTGCGCCTGCTCGACCCCGAATCCTCCGATCCTGACCCCGAATCCGAATCCAGTCCCAGCCCCGAATCCAGCCCCGAATCCGAATTCAGTCCCGGCACGACCCCACCTGGTGTGTCTCTCGAGCTCGAGGCCCAGACCGATGCGAGCGGCCGAGCCCGCTTTCGACTGCCCCTGTCCCTGTCCAACGCCAGCCCACGCGCCCTGCCACGGGCGACTCCGGCGACCCTCGAGGTCGCCGACGGCCACGGGGGATGGGAGCCACAGATACTGATGTTCTCCCTGGTCCTACCCTGGACGCAGATGCAGGGCGCACACACGGGCAGCGCGAACACGCGTGAGGTCCTCGAGCTCACACCCGGCCCCGCCCTCGACCTGGGACCGACACAATGACCCAGAATCAGAATCAGAATCAGAATCAGGATCAGAATCAGAATCAGAATCAGAATCAGGATCAGAATCAGAATCAGACCCGGTTCTTCGTCGGTCTGGGCAGCAACCAAGGCGACCGGATCGCCCTCCTCCGGGCGGCCTGCCACGCCCTCGGGCACCTGCCCTCGACCCACCTGGTCGCAGCCTCGAGCATCTGGGAGACGCGTCCGGTCGGCCCTGGCACCGCCCCCTTCCTCAACGCCGCCCTGACCCTCGACTCCGCGCTCGAGGCCCACGCCCTGCTCGCGGAGCTCGTGACCCTCGAACAGCGCGCCGGCCGGGTCCGCACCCTCCGATGGGGCGACCGAACCTTGGATCTCGATCTCCTCTGCGGTCGGCGACAGGGGCGAGAGCTGGTGGTCACGACCGCCACCTTGACCTTGCCCCACCCTCACATGGCCGAACGCGACTTTGTGCTCACCCCCCTGCTGGAGCTGGCCGCCGAGCTCGAACTCGGCGGGCGACCCTGCGCCGAGTTGCTCGCAGCCCTGTCCGTGGGTGAGCGCACGATCCTGCGTCGAGTCGACCTGCTGATCCCGCTTTGACTGCCGGAGGGGGTCTGACTGCCGGAAAGGGGTGCCCGCCCGTCCCCCCTCTGCTACGGTGCGCGCTCCCGGGCGGGTAGCTCAGTTGGTAGAGCGTCGTGTTTACACCGCGGGGGTCGCAGGTTCGAATCCTGTCCTGCCCACATCGAAAATGGTCGCTCTCGGCGACCATTTTCATTTCTAGAGGGGCCCCCATAAGGGCGCCCCTCCGCAACCGGAGATCAGGCCGAGAGGATCAAGACTTTGACCTGACTCGGCACGACCCGCACGCCTGGACAGTTCGTAGAATTTTGCAGCGAGGCGCTGGTCACTCGGGTCGCCGGCATACCGCCGACCAAGGTCGTGAACGCGCCGGTCAAGTGCCGCGAGGGACCCATGACCATGCCCGAGGCCACCCCCGTCGCAACCCCTGCGTTGTCGCCGTTGGTCATCGGAATCACGGTCGCCATATTGTGGGCGGGGGCGCACATGAACAAGACGTTGTAGACCGCGGGCACGCCCATGGGGCCGGCCGTGATGTTCGGGTAGGGGATGGGCACGGGGCCCGCGGGGGTCGGTGTCAGGCAGACATCCGGGAAGCCCGTATCCATACCCATGAGCTGTGTATTCGCAAACATCGAAGTTCCTTTCGGGTCTCAGCCGACGTGAATCTGCCCACCGTCGACTTTGACGAGCTCGCCGCCCTTGACCATGGTGAGCTCGGACTCGAGGTGAATCGCCTTTTCTGCGCGGCGCTCGAGCACACCAGCATGAACCTGGTCGACCCCCTCCGTCACCCGACTGCTGCTCTTGCTGTGCACGCTCACCCGAGCTGCGAAGGTCTCGACCACCTTCGCTACAATCGTCGACTTGCTCAGGTGGGTGAACAGGGAACGCAACACCGCCGAGCACTCGTCCATGAATATGCGAGCGACTCGGGTACGGACCCGGAGCTCGTCGCTGCGCAGGGCCAGGGGCCCCTCGCTGTGCAGGTCGAGGGATTCGCCAGCCGAGATCTCGAGCTGCCCCTCCACACGAAGGACCGCGTCCCCGTCCACGCCGAGCTGCGCGGGGGTCTGCGCCGCGCGCACGAGCACCGCGAGAATGTAGGTCTCCCCGCCTTGAGCGACGAACCACACCCGATCCCCGACTTCCGGACGGAGCAGGCAGCTCGCGGCTCGCAGCGCAGGCCCCTCCGCCCCCTCATCCAGCACATATCCCTCACCGCTACTTTGCAGGACGATCGCCCGACCTTGGTGAGCAGATGACGCGGAGTCGTCGACCAACTCCAGATCGGGGGTGTACATGGTGCGGGCTGGTTCTAACATTGAGAATTCCTGGTCAAAGCGGCGGCTCCCAATTTTGGGCTGCCGCGAGTTCGGGGTCCGTGCCCAATGTCAGGGTCCGATCGATGGTCGCCCCGGCATCATCCACGTTGTGGAGATTGGTCCGAAACAAGGTCGCCCCGCTGAAGTCGGCGCCCTTGATATCGGCCTCTGAGAAGTCTGCGTAGGTCAGGTCTGCAGCCCTGAACACCGCGCCCTCACACTGCGCGCGGTGCAGGATGCACTGGTACATGTGCGCGCCAGAGAAGTCGGCCCGCTCGAGCCTGGCGTCGACGAAGATCGACTGACTCAGTTTCGCCTCGCGCAGGTCCACACCCCGCAGGTCGGCCTCCACAAACAGAGCGTTCGAGGCCTGGGCTCCGCCGAGCTGGGCACCCACCAATTTGCTGCCTTTGAAGTTGGCCTGGCGCAGGTTCGCACCCCGCAGGTCGCAGCCCTCGAGATCGGCGTCGGTGAACTGGCAAAAGGGCAGCCGCATCCCTGCGAGCTTCATCCCGGCGAGTGAACCCTCGATCAGCGTGACCCGCTCGAAGACGGCGCCCTCGATCAGCGTCGAGCGCAGATCTGCCTTGAGGAGGGTCACCGAATCGAGCACGGTCCCCCGAAAATCCGCCTTGTCGAAGCTGCTGCTCAAAAACGAGGTCCGGGTCAGCCCAGCCCCCCGAAAGTCCGCGCCGTCGAGCTTGACCTGGGAGAACACAGCCACACGCAGATCGCTGTCTCGGAGGTCGAGCCCGCTCGCGTCGACGTCGTGGAACTTGGTGCCGGTCAAGATCGCGCCGACCAGGCCGACATCGACGAGGCTGGACTGGGCGATGGTCCCCTGGTGGAGGTTGGCCCCCGCCAAGCTCGCGCCATCGAGCTTGCAGTTCAAAAAGCTCGCCTCGCGCAGATCTGCGCCGTCGAACTTCGCCCCGCGCAGGTCGACCCCGATGAACACGCCCCCACCGGCCTCGACCCCACGAAAATCCCGCCCGGAGAGGTCGGTGCCGTTCATCTCTCGACCTTTGTAGATCTGTGCGCCCAGCTCCTCAGCGTCGGCGGGCGGCGTCCACTGGGTCGGGTCGTCCATCCTCAGGCTCACTGTGGCGCCTCCTCGCTGGGCTCGACATGCTCGACATGGCGCGGATGAATCCGAACCTTGGTCAGCAGGGCCTGGTCGAGCTGCACGGCCGAGTCCGTCCGGACCCGGGCCATGTCGGCGGCATGCAGATTGGCCCCACGCAGGTCCACACCGTAGAGGGTCGAACGAGCGAAGCTGGCCTGCATGAAGTTGCCCGCGATGAGCTCGGCGCCACGCAGATCGGCGACCTCGATACGAGCCCGGCGCGCGGTCACCCGATAGAGCTTCGCCTCACGCAAATCGCACTCACACAGGTCCGCATCGTCGAGGGTCGCTCGACGCAGAATCGCATTCGGGAGCGAGGTCCCGCGCAGGTTGGCCCCGCTGAGATCGGCCTCGCTGAGATCGGCACCATCGAGCTTGCAGGCCTCGACGAAGCGCGCGTTGCACAGCGTCGCCCCGAGAAAGTGGACCTCCCGGGCGTCGCAGCTCAAGAACGTGCACGAGCGAAGATCTGCGCCGTCGAAACATGAACCACGCAGGTCGGCCTTGAGAAACGAGGATTTCGCCAGCTTCGCCCCGCCGAAATCGACGCTCTCGATCTCCGGCTCCACAAACACGAGCTGCTCTCCGATCAGCCCTCGTGCGTCCACATCGACGAACCGGGTCTTGTAGAAATCGGCGCCCGTCACCCGCGCCCGCTGGAGCTTCGTGCCCTCGAGCTCGGCACCAAAGAAGATGGCGCCCTCGAGATCGGCGTCGTCGAGGACCGTTCCCCCGAGCTTGGCCTTCCCGAGGTTCACCGCGCGCATGGAGGCCCCCTCGAAGTCGGCCGACCCGAGCTCGGCGTGGGCGAGGACGGCGTCGTCGAGCTTCGCCCCCGACAGGTTCGCGCCCCGCAGGTCCGCGCTCTCGAACAGGGCACGGCGGAGGTTCGCGCCGCTGAGGTCCATCCCCCGCAGGTCGGCGCCGGTAAAATCCAAGGTCCCCAGATCTTCACCTTGTTCGATCGCCGCGCGCACTCGAGCGCGGGTCGGCTCGCGCAACTCCGGGCGCATCGCCGGGGCCGGCGACTGGTGGTGAGCCGTCTTGCGGTAGGCGGCCATCATGTTGTTCTCGGCCTCCTCCCACTGGGCCATGAGCGCGTCGTCGACGATCATATCCTCGATCTCGTCGACGATTTCCCCGCCCTTACGGCACTCCATGGCCAAGGCCCGGAGCCCAGCCATCTCGGCTGCTGCGGTCCACTTGGGTGGCCCGACCTGGTCACTGTCGATCTCCTCGCGCAGGTCCGCGCTGCTGAAGCCGTCGATGCCGGCCTCGTCGACCTCGGCCTCGGCCTCGGCCATCGCCTTCTCATAGCGGGCCTCGAGCTCGGCCTTTTGTGTCTCGGCTTCGGCCATGGTCTCGGCGATGAGATCGGGGAGCTCGTCGAGCTTCGGGTGAGCCATGGGCGGCTCGGGCAAAGTGGGACCATGGATGTCGGGATCGAGACCATAGCTGGCGACCACGTCGCGGGCCCGCTGCGCCTCTTCGAGCATGCGTCGGTGCAAGTTGGCCTGACCGAGGCCCTCGACCGCGCACAGCTGCTGGTCTTCGTCGGGAGCCTGATCGGGCAGCCGACCGAGATCCTCGGGCAGGAGCTCGTGGTCCCGCAGGGCCGCGAGCATCCCGTATTTCTCGTCGAGGCGGTCGGCGAGCACCTTTTGGTAGTGCTCCAGGGGTTTGGGGCGCTCACTGTGCTCGGCCGCGGCGAGCAGCTGGACGATGTCTGCGCCGTCCTCCTCGGCGATCGAGACCGACCCTTGCCAGATCAGCACAGCGCGCTCGACATCTGGGAAAAACCATAACGTCTGAAGTTGAAGGTCGACCTCCTCGAGGTCCTCGGGCACCTGCTTGGTGGTCTCTTTGTAAGCGGCGAAGCTCGGCCTCTGCTCCCCGGAGCGGTGAGAACGAGACACGAACACCCGCGCGCGCAGCCCCGGGAGCTCACCCTCGACCACCGCTTTGCTCGGGTGCATGTTGTCGAAGTGGTAGGCCTCGGTCCCCGTCCAGTATCCCGCGCAGCGCTGATCTGGTTGGGCGATGTTGTGAATGTCCCAGTTGATGTCCCGGGCGAAGCCCGGAAACAGGTTCTCGAGCCAGTGCTGGTCATGGGTCCCCGCGAGTTTGCTGCGCTGGGGCCAGCTGATGTCCACAGGTCCGAAGCCCGCCGGCTCCGGGCGCTGACGAGGGCTGTCGACGAGTGCCCGGGGTGACTCGACGTTGGGCAGGGGTCGGACCGACATGCCCTCGATCTCGACCTCCGCGTCACCCTTCCCACGCGGGTTTTTGGCGTAGTCGGGGCCACCAAAGGCTCCAGCCCAATCGAGGCTCATCTGAGTGATCGGCGCGGCCTCGGTCGCCCGTCCACCGCTCCAGTAGCGATCCCCGTAGACATAGAGGTCTCTCTGTACTTCCCCCACACGCGCCCGAACAGGGAACACAGGCTGGGCCACACCCCCGGGGGCGTAGGCCACCGTATTGACCAAGAACTCTCCCCGGGATTTGGGGATCCCGACATCGAGGGCACCCTCTGTCCCCAGCCGCTCGGGTGCGAACTTCCACAGCTCGACCTCCGAGAGCATGATGGCCTCGCGGGTCGACAGCGGGATGAAGGCCATCGCCGAGACCCCCATATAGGAGCGGCGATCGTGCTCGAAACAGCGGGTGAGCACGCTGATCTTGCCTGGCTTGACGACTTTCATGGCACGGCTGCCGGCGGGGTTTCATCGGTCGCTGGCGGGGTTTCACCGGGCGCCGGCGTGGCCTCACCAGGTGCCGTCGGGCCGACAATTGCGATGTCGCTGGGCGACGCAGGGTCGTAGCGGACATCGACCGCGAGTCCGACCTTGTAGGTCTGCTGATCGACCGCGTTGAGCACCCAGGTGACCGTGGCCAGGTAGGGCTCCCCCTCTTCAGGCCTGACTTCGACGGTCAGCACCATCTCGGGATCGCGGTTGTAGCGGTTGCCCGTGTCTTCGATCTTGACGATCTCCCCGCTCGCGGGGCTCCCGGTGGTCAGCAGCGCCTGCTCTTGCTCTGCGGCGCAGCGCTGGCCACCAAACACGACCGCGATAGCGATAGCGATGATGCCGAGCACCACCAAGGGCACAAAACGCACTGGATTGGACCCACCTGGAGTGGGCTCGTTGAGATGACTCAAGCTCTTGATCGCCATGACGAGACTCAGAAGATCGACAACAGACCGAAGGTGTGGAGACTGACGTAACCCTGCATCACGGCCGCCCCGGCGGTGTGGATCTTTGCGGCATCAGCAGTCACCAGCTCTGCGGTCGTATGCGCCACACACAGGCCCACGTGCTCCATCTTGATGTTGGTGTGCCCGATTGCGATCCCGACCATATCGAGCTTGAGCGCGGCGATCCCGATCTGCCAGCTGAAGGCGTCGCCCTGGCCCCCGCCGAACTTCCAGAAGTCCTGGTCGATGGTCTTGGTGCCGCCCGGGGCGATCACTGTGAACCCCGCAGGCGCGATCATCTTGATCCCCCCCGCCGCGGTCATGGTGATGCCGCCGGCCGCGGTGACGTCGAAGGTCGCCGGGGTCGTCACCGTGACCCCACCGGTGATCGTCTGACTCAGGGCCCCCGAGATCGTGTCGGTGACGTCGCCGGTGACCGTGTCGGTGACGCTCCCGCTGATCGTGTGGGTGACGCTCCCGCTGATGGTCTCGGTCTGGTCGCCGGAGATCGTCCGGGTCTCGTTGGCCGCGAAGGTCTCGGTGACGTCGGCGTTCACGGTTCGGGTCTCGGTCCCGTCGACCGTCTCCGTGAAGTCGCCCTCGACGAGGACGGTGCGGTTGCCGCTGACGGTCATGTCTTGGTCGCCGTCGACCGTCTCGCTCTGGTTGCCGTGGATGGTCTGGGTCTGGTCGACGTCGACGTTGTTGCTTTGGTTGGCGCCGACGGTGGTGTTGTGGTTGTTGAGGACGACCTCGTTGAAGTCCTTTTGGGCGTGGATGAAGATCTCCTCCGAGCCCGCTGCGTCCTCGAAACGCAGCTCGTTGAAGCCCCCGCCACCCGGTGAGCTCTCGGTCTTGATCGTGCTCTTGGTCTTGTCGTCGGGCAGGGGGTAGGGCGTGGCGTGGTCACCGTTGTAGAGGCAGCCCGTGACCACGGGGCGGTCTGGGTCACCCTCGAGGAAGGTCACCGCGACCTCCATGCCGATGCGCGGCAGGAACACGAAGCCCCAGCCGTTGCCGGCCCAGGGCTGGACCACCCGGATGAAGCAGGAGGCCTCCTCGTTGTAGAGCGCGCGCCGATCCCAGTGAAACTGGACCATGATGCGGCCGTGCTCGTCGGTGTGGATCTCCTCGCCGGCGGGACCGACTACGGTCGCGGTCTGCATGCTCGGCATGCGCGGGCGCGGGGTCTGCCGAGCCGGCCGCCACTCGACCTCGATGGGGATACACTCGAAGCGGTTGGTGTAGGACTCGTCCGGGTTGTTCGGATCGGCGAAGTCGCCCGCGGCGTGCTCGACCGAGACCACCAGGTAGGTCGCGTTGAGGTCGGCCTGGGGGTGGTCGAGAAGCTCGAAGCGGGCCCCGGGCGCCATGTGGGAGGCCGTGCCCATGCCCACGAAGGTCACCGCGTCGCGCTGGTGGAGCTCGCGGCGGAGCCCGACTTGGTTCTCCACCTCGCTCGAGTCGAGGCCGGTGCTGCGGTACCCGTAGAGGGTGGTCGGAGACGCGTGGTCGTAGTCTTCGCGCTCGGGGGTCAGGGCCGCCCCGTTGGGGGTCCCCATCTCCACGGCCTCCTCGTCCTCGAACTCCTGGGTGCTCGAGGGGTCGAGCCAGTCGAAGACCAGCGTCCGGGACACGGTCGAGCGCAGCTTGGACTCGCGGTAGAACTCGCGCACGTCTTCGCGCTCACCGGCGCCACCGCCCGCGAGCACGACCGCCAAGGTCCCATCCTCGTTGCCCAGCGATCCGAGGTCGAAGTACCCGCTGTCGCTGTCCAGCAAGACCATGACCTCGGCCCCATCGACGTGGTCGAAACGGTATGTGATCCCGTACTCCTCCATCAAGCGATGGACGAAGTCGAGGTCCGTCTCTCGGTATTGAACCGTGTATTCCTGAGCCGGATAGTCGGCGCTGAGGGACCCGGTGTCGATGCTGCGCTCGTAGGGTCCGAGCGCCTCGTCGAGGACCTCGACGAGGATGTCTTTGATCGAGAGCGCCTGGAAGATCCGGCTGTTGCGGCGCTGGCTCAGGGCCATCAAGGCAGGGACCACCGTCACCGTGGTGAGCACGTGATCCCTGTCGCTGAGCCCGTCTTCGACACTCTCGATGATGCCGTAGAGCTCGCGCTGGAAGTCACCGCGCTCGAGGGTCACGGCGACCGTGGCCCCGAGCATGTACACGGGCTCGGCCAGGCCGTCGTTCGTGCGCAGCTCGACCCGCATCTGATAGGGCTGGTTGAAGCGCTCGGAGAGCTGGAGCCCGGAGACGACCCATGGAACCTCGCCATCCACGTCACAGGCGAAGCGAATCTGTAGTTGTTCTGTCATGTCAGCGACCGGCCCAAGAGCATGTTTATCCTCCAAAGTGGTATCAATCGTCAATTGTCGGACCCGTCCCACAACGGTACTGACTCGCGCGAGGGGAGGCTGACTGTTCCTTCATTCAATTTACCCAGACTTACCCAGACCGGGCATTCGGGGTTCGACCCGTCTCCCCTGTCGGTGCCGCCAGCTCGGATTCGTCAGTCGACGAGCTTCAACAGCCGCCACAGGGCGACGGTCAGGTGCTCGGAGCGAATATCGAGTTCGTCCCGCTCGCGCAGCTGGGCCATGAATTCGGCGACCACGAACGCCCCCGCCAGCAGCGCGGCTCGACGGTGCGCGGGCAGCTCGAGCTCTCGATCTTCATCGAGACCGCCCTGAATCCAGCGGTTGCGCAGACCAAAGTTGATCGCTTGTGAACCATCTCGCCTGCGCTTGCCCAACTTGGCCGCCCGCCAGCTGAACATGGAGGTGTCGAAGTGCACCTTCATGGCCAGGCTCTGAGTGACGATCTGCGCGAGCAGGGCCTCGCGTCGACGCGGCAGTGGTCGCAGGGGGGCGGCCTCGAGCGACATGCGTTGGAGCCTGGCCACGCGCTCGGCTCGATCGTCCGGCACCTCCGCGCCGAGCACCTCCGCGAGATCGAAGGGGTCTCCAGGACCGATACGCTGGCGCGCGTAGGCGATGAAGTGGTCGAGGTTGTCCCGCTGAGTACCCAGCGGCGAGAGCAGGGCGCGCTGTCGGGGTGCGTCGGCGATCAGGGCCCGAGCCGCGTCGCGGACCCGCGCGTCGATGCGCTCCCCCTCGACCCTCGCCCCCTGAGGGGTCAACAACAGCCGACCGCCGACCCGTCCGAGCGGCTCGGGCAGGCGGAGCTCACGCTGCCGCAGACCCCCAGACCACAGGCTGATGCCCTCGGAGCTCGCGTCTCCCGCCACGCTCAGGCGACCGATGACGAGCGTGTCGACCAGCGGCGCGGCGAGCAGAGGCGGCAGACTCCGCGCCCGGCGGATGGCCGCGCTCGACTCACCCGCGCGGTGATCGGCGGCCCCCGTGGTCGAGGCCTCCCGGCGTGAAAGGGGTGAAGAAGAAGAGCGGCCCCCGGCCCCGCCGATGGTCGAGGTGTCGACCCCGGTCAGCGGGGTCACAGCGGCGAGCAGCGCGGCGACCCCCGGCGAGACCTCGATCACCGGCCGAGCGAGGCCGCGGTGCACCGCACCGATCGGGACCAGACCCGGCAGGGGCCGCTCCGAGAGCGCCGCGTCGAGGCTGACCAGACGGGTCGGACTCATGGCCCGGGGATCGTAGCGGGCCAGCAGAGGCACCCCCTCCAGCCCGTGTGTATCGGCCCCCGATCCCCGGGCGACCAAGAGATCCCCCAACAGGCGCCTGCGCGGGAGCCCGTCGGCGGCGTAGCGGCGCTCCCGGTCGACGGCGATCTTGTTCGCGCTTCGAATCAGGTGACGCTGTTCGTCGATCAGCGCCCGCTCGCTGGCCATGACCCGGGGATAGACCTCCGGGACCACGGGCATGACCAGCACCGAGCCGCGCCCGAGGACGGTCTCGAGCAGCCCGCGCTGACGCTCGTCGCAGCGCCACGGTGTGAAGCGCGGGTCGTCGGAGCGCAGGGTCGAGTAGGACGTCTTCCCGGCCAGGACGATCGCCCCCGGCTCGCGCAGCTGACGAAGGGCGTCGCGCAAGGTCACGGTTTGGGTCTCGACCCTGCTCGCGCTTCCGCCCCGCTCCCCGACCTCCACGTCGAGCAGCGCGCTGTCTCGCCAGCTCAGGCGCAGGCCGTGCTCGGTCTTGCGGTAGCGCAGCCCGAGGTCGCTGGGCCGAAGCTCGAGCAGGGCCGTCCTCAACAGGGGTGTCTCCCAGACCGGATCCCCAGGCATGCGGACCGCCCTCGACTGGCCCGCCCTCGACATGGCGTGGGCCAAGAGCCCCTCCCAGTGCTCCACCGCCCGGGCCCTCGCAAAGTCGGCGATCGCCCCCAGGGCCCGCTGGTCCTGGCGCAAGCTGGCGATGTCCAGCTGGACACTCTCGGCCTGACCGGGGCTGACCCGGCACAGCAAGGTCACGCCTGGGAACACACGCTCGTGCTCGGTGAACTCGCTGACCCGGCGATCGTAGGCCAAGATCGAGATGAAGCCGCGGCTGGCCATGGGCGAGCGGTGCACGTAGGCCTCGACGCTGACCCGCAGCGAGGCGAGCAGGTCGGGGACTCCCGGGCCAGAGCCCGAGCCCTCTCCCGCAGAGATCGGGCTGTCGCGCGCCAGCACCAGCGGCTCGAGGCTGTCCCCCCGCAGGGCGCTGAGGTCCGCGGGGTCGACGTCGCGCTGACCCACGCCGAGGGCGACCAGGGGGACCAGGTGCGCCTCGGGGAAGGTCTGGCGCACGAGCTCGAGCTCCGAGGGCCACGGCGCCAGGATCGAAGATTTGGCGCGGTTGGGTACGGCCATGGCCTGGTGGCGCCACACGTAGACCAACTCGCGCCCACGCCGGAGGTCGTCGACGAAGGTCGCCTTGGCCACGGGCTTGCCGTCGGCCCAGCGCAAACCCGGAGCCCAGAGGTCGACGAGCTTGCTCAGGTCGAGCTTGGCCTCGACATCGACGAAGGGGTCGACGGGCCAGCGCAGGTAGACCCCCGGGTCCTCCCCGGCCCCCGAATCTGAATCTGGATCTGAATCTGGATCTGGATCTGAATCCGAATCCGGGTTCGGATCCGGATCCGGGTTCGGATCCGCATTCGCATCCGGGTCCGAATCCGACCTCGGCCCCACCTTGCCCACCCGGGCCTGGACGTCGTGCAGCCACGCGAGCAGCAGCTCGAAGTTTGCGTCCCGGACCACGCTGCTCTCGTCGGCGGTGAGACGTAGGTTTGGGCACTCGACCCAACCGCTGGTCGACGCCCCTTCCATCAGGCCGGTCGCCGTCAGCTGGGGGCGCAGGTCGAGCAGCCGGACCCCATCGCGGACCAGCCACAATCCGTGGCTCAGGACCCCACTGGCGAGCTCGACGGGCGGGATCCAGCTCGGGCCCACCCCCAGACGAGCGAGTGGTCCGAGCCGGGCGCAGCGACCCAGACGCAGCGCGGGGGCGGCGAGCGTGGGCGCCACCGAGAGGCTCAGAGATGCCCCGCCGTCGTGTTTGCTGGATTCCGGCTCCTCCTCGGGGAGGCGCTCCTGGAGGATCCAGCGCTGCCACAGCTCGACGATCACCGCCTCGGTCCTCGAGCGCCCCCGCACCCAGCGGCCGAGGCGGCCGCCGAGGCTGGGGCGCACACGTGTCATCGTGACCACAAAGCGGTTGGCCGTATCCAGCGCGGGCATCCGCCGCACGCCGTAGGGATCCCGGTCTTCGTCGACCTGTTCGCGCGGCGTGAAGCGGCGACCCCCGACCGGGGTCTCGAGCTCGAGGGCCGTGGGCTTGAACGCCAGCGCGTCGTTGAGGGCCCGCCCGAGCGCGGCCCGAAACCGGGCTCCGTGGACCGCTGGATCGTCGAGCCCGGCATTCCGCTCGTCACCCTCATCATGCTCATCACCCTCATCACCCTCGGGCAGGGGTGGGCCGAGGTCCGGCTCGAGGGCGCCGGCCAGCACATCGCCGAGCTCGAGCCCGGTCAAACTCACCGCTGCCCCGGGCACCACCACATCGAAACGAAGCTGCTCACGCTCATCGTCGTCGGGATCGACGCCGACGGTGATCACCGCCCGAGCTTGGGTGCCTAGCGCGTTGGCGGCCCGGACCAGGTGCAGGGTCCACAGCCAGATCTCGTCGCCCATGCCCTCGGCGCGGACCACTGCCTGCTCCCGCAGGCGCAAGAGCGCCGCTTCTCGCGACACGGTAAATCGATGCCGGGAGGCATCGAGGCGGCCCAGTCGTCGCGACTCGAGGGTCTCCAGCACGGCCGGGTGCAGCCCCGACCTGCTCACGCTCCCGCCTCCTCGTCCAACTCGGCGGCGAGCTTGGCGATGTCACCCGGGTCGTGGGGCTCGTCGAGGTAGCCGTTGACCGCCAGGGCCAGGGTCGACCCGGCGAGCAGCGGCTGGGTCACAAAGCGGGAGATCGCAGCCTCGACCAGGACGTGATGAGTGTTGAACCACAACTTGCAGCGCTCCAAACTCGCCCGGGGCACCCAATCGCCGCCGTGATACGCCAACTTGGTGGCCGCACCGACGACCTCGGTACCAAATACGGGGCTGCGCTCGGGCCGGCCGCGGCTGTCGAAGAACTGGCCCACGCAGACCTCGAGACTCTCGTGGCCGAGCCCCCGGAGCAGGCCTTGGACCACCCCACACAGGCCCGCGGCCTCACCGGGCGTCGCCTCGACCCGGGCGAGCGCAGCCTCGATAGCGATGATCGCCGCCCCCGGGACCTCCGAGACCATGTCCTCGAGCCAGGCCCGGTCGTCGCTGAGCTCCCCAGCGAGCACGGGCAGAGACGCAGAGCGCAGCGCGATCAAGAACGCCTCGACCTGGGAGTCCCCCGACTCGGATTCGGTCAGGGAGGGCGGCGCCGCGATCAGCAGCGCTCGCCCGGCCATGGCTTCGAGTGCCCGCTCCAAGCTGATCGCCCGGCCGTGGGCGAGGTCCCGGAGCACGGCCGCCCTGCGGGTTCGCCCGCGCCCGAGATTGGGGGCCTCGACCCGCATGTGGGCGTGCAAGGTCGCGTAGATGGCGTGGCGCTCCCGGGTCCAGGCCGGGTCGACACGGCCCGAGTCGGGCTCGCCATCTCCCCCATCTTCCCCAGCCCCACCACCAGCCCCACCACCAGTCGCCGCCAAGATCTCGAGCCGGGTCACGAGCTCCTCGCGCAGCTCGCCCACGAGCTCCACCAAGCGGGCCTGCACGGCCTCTCGACCGGCGTCATCGATGACCTTGTCCCGGGCCATGGTCGTGCGCAGTTGCGGGCTGTCGGCCCACAGCTGGAGATGGTCGCAGCTGGGCCCGAGCTCCTCCGCGGCTGATCCGAGCAGCTGCCGGGGTCCCCCCTCAGCCAAGATCAGACCCCGGCGCAGAAACACGGCGTTGGGGGGGACGGCAAAGCAGACCCGCAGGGTCGACTCTCCCCGGACCTCGGTGCGGCTCAACCCCATGCCCTCGTCGAGCTCCGGCGAGTCTTGGATCAGCTCGAGGGGGGCGTCCCCATCGAGATCTTCAAAGCTGACCTCGAGCGGACAAAACCTGGCCCAGCGCCACAGGCTCTCGCGCACTGCGTCCGCGATCGCCTCCCGCTCGCCCGCGCGCCCGCGCCGGAGCAGGGTGATGGTCGTGCCCTCGAGCGGATCTTCGAGGGCGACCTTCTCGAAGCTCCGGTCGCCGTGGAACACGAGCTCCCAGCTCTCCCCCGAGCGCCCCGTATGCACAAGCACCGCCTCGGGCTCCCAGGCGAACACGCTGACGAAGCCGATGCCGAAGCCCCCGGCCATGGTCCGGTCCCCGCTCTTGCCCGAAGAGAACAGGCGGGTGAGCTCACGATCGATGATCGCCTCGTCCATGCCCGCCCCCGTGTCGAGGATCGACAGCTCGAACACGACCTCGTCGCCGTCGAGCTCCCGACCCGGATCGGTGACCGTCACCGGGTGTGTCTCCAGGCTGACCTCGACCCGGTCGCTGCCGGCGTCCATCGCATTTTGAACCAACTCGCGAAGAAAGTCGTAGGGCGACTCGAACTGGGCGACCAGGCGCTCGAGCAGCGCGTCGACTTCCGAGGCGGACATGGCCGGCCGCGAGTGTGCCAGTTTCGACGCGCCCACGCTTTGACCCCACCGCTCCGAGGGAGGGGTGGGGTCAGGCGCCAGCGAGAAGGATCGCCGGCCAGCGAAGTTGGGGGGGCTCTGCGATCTGCGCGATCAAAATACGGGCATGGAGGGGCGATGAGACATGAGCCCATCGGTCAACGGCCGCGACATGCTGACGACCCGGGGGCGGGGCCACTCGATCTTGTGCTTGATGATCCGCCGCTTCAGGGCGTGCCGCGTGATCCCCAAGAGGTTGGCGGCTTCGACGATGCTCCCGGCCGACACGAGAGCTTCATCACACAGTTTACGCTCGGCGTCAGCAAGGTTCAGGGAATCGAGGTGGAGGGACATGCACGCAGCATAGTTGGTTCACGATGATGTGTAAAGAAAAAAATGAAATCCAGAATACCAGAAATACATGTACCTAATGTCGAAAATCGTCCGATTTTGACCATTTTCGGCTAACTTACCTAATGAAGTTATTTAAATTAGTTTTAAAAACGTTCATAAACGCTACATTACCGCCCAACACGCCTGTCAAAACGACCGTTTCCGTCACAAATATTGGTGGATTCACTATGCGAGCGTATTGGCGCATCTGTCCGTTGTGACAAGCATCTGGTGTGTCGGCGTGGCCCAAGTAAGATGCCGTGCTCGTGTCCGACTCGAAGCGCTCGGCAGGACTGTCCGCGATACGCGTCTTGGTCGTCGATGACGAAGTGAACCTCCGCTTCGCCGTCGAGCGTGGACTGCGTCGAGCGGGTCACCACGCGGACTCGGCCAGCACGGTTCGCCAGGCCATCGAGCGGCTCCGCTCGCATCCTTACGACACGGTCGTCACCGACCTGCGCATGCCCGGAGGCGATGGGCTCGAGCTGATCCAGTGGCTCGGGAGCTACAGCCCGTCGACCAAGATCCTCGTGGTCTCGGCCTACATCACCGACGAGTTTCGCGCGGAGTACGAGAACCAAGGCGCGATCGGGATGCTCGACAAACCGGTCGAGATCGCGAAGCTCATCGAGCTGGTCGAGGAGCTCGGCCCCCGGCGGGGCTTCTATGGCAACTCGATCGAAGTCGAGCTCTTCGACTACATCCAGATGGTCGCGCTCTCCGGCCGCGACAAGCTGGTCAAGGTCACCACCCCCATCTCCGAGGGCATGATTTGGTTCGAGCACGGCGACATCGTGCACGCCGAGTTCGAGGCCGCGATGGGGGAGATCGCTTTTTATAAGGTCCTCGCGGTCGGCCGCGGCACCTTCACCGAGGTCTTCTTTCAGCCTCCACCCAAGCGCACGATCATGGGCTCGGCCACGGGTCTGCTCATGGAGGCCGCCCGGCAGATGGACGAGGGCACCCTCGGCCAAGATCCGGCGGCCCCCAAAGAGCCCGAGCCCGAATCGAGCAGCGGCATCCCAGGGCTCGAGGACGACGACGCGATCGACACTGCCCCAGACCTCGACCCGGGGCTCAGCGGCGCGGCCGAGGCCTCGGGCCTGCTCGACGACCCCGAGACTCGCGAGCTCATGCTCGGCCAGTTCTTCGAGTTCGAGGGCGTCGACGGCGTGGCCATCATCTCGAGCACCGGCAAGGTCCTGGCCGAGCGCATGGGCGGCAAGAGCTCGCTGGTGACGCTGGCCGGGTTCTACATGCGCGGCGCGGCCCGGATCGCCCGCTCGATCGGCTACAACGTATTCGACGGCGTCATCGCCTGCTCCGAAACCAACGAGCAGCTGGTCATGGTCGGCATGGGCGCCACCTCTGCCGTACTCTCGATCGACCCCGACGCGGATCCAGAGCAGGTGCGCGACGAGATCATGGGCTTCGACTGATGCCGGGCGACGCAAACATGCTGGACTTGATCGAGGCCCTCGCTCGCCTCGACGGTGTACGAGGAGCGATGCTCGCTACTCCTGAGGGCCCGGTCGGCGCCGCCGAACACACCAAGCTCCAACCCTCTGCCGCCGCCGACGTCGCCAAGACCGTGCGCCGCATGGTGGTCGCCTCGACCACGGCCAACGCCCCCCTGCGTGAGCTGCTGATCAACTTTGGAGCGTCGCGAATGATGATCCGCCCGGTCCACGAGGACGCGGTCTTGATCGCCCTGCTCGACCGCGAGACGAGCACCACTCCGATCCGCCAACACCTCGACGCGGCTCTCACGCAACATCTCCAGGCCGAGACCAGCGAGCCCCTCCCGGCCTTCGGCCTGCACGAGGGCGAGGAGATCCGCGAGCTCTTCGAAGGTCGCCTCGGTCCGATCCTGAGCGAGCTCGAGCGTGTCTATCAACGCTACAGGCAGCGCGTCAGCCAAGATCCGGCCGTCGCTCGCGAGCTCATGTACGATCAGATCCGCGAGTGGCTGCTGTGCTGCAACCCCTCCAACTACACGCTCCCGCTCCTGCTCGACGGCCTCGCCGAGACCATGCTCGACGACCCGGAGGGCCGCAACAACTTCGTGGGCGAGGCCCAGGGTGTGCTCCGCAAAGCCGGCGCGCTGCGCTGAGCCCCCGCAGACGCCGGTCTCAGACCTATCTCGCGCTGGCTATGATCCTGGTTCCCTGGTTCCCTGGTTCCCTGGTTCCCTGGTTCCCTGGTTTGGAGTCAGAACGATCGTTCTCAGAGTCCGTCGGGTCCTGAACACCGGGAAACCTCGCGGGCCCGCACCGTCGCTGGCAACACCGCGCGTTCCCATCGCTCGACTTCGCCCCAGCGAACCGAGTCCGCGCACGGGCCGACCGCGAGTCCGAGACGAGCGCACATGGCCGAGCCCGGACTCGGACTCGGACTCGGACTCGGACTCGGACAGATGATCGCGCGTGTGCGCGCGATCCCCAGGTCAGGGCAGGGCGCGTTGGATGTGGCACGATTTTCTGTGGCCTGTTAGGGTCGCAGCGACTGATGTCGCTGTCTCCGCAGCTCGGCTACAACCACAACATCCCTCACCGAGGGCGGCTGTACCACGTCCAGACCGAGGACTCTGGGGTCAAGAAGGCGCACATTTATACGCACGCCTTCTACGACGGGACGATCATTGCCTCGAACAAGGTCGAGTACGACCCCGAGATCCAGGTCGCCGACTTCGCACAACACATCATCGGGCTCATGCAGGAGTCCCACAAGGGGATGATCCGCCAGCTCCGGCGTGGTGTGTTCGACGAAAAGATCGTCAAGTACATCGGCGAACACCCGGAGGCACCCAAGGGCAAGACCAAGGTCGCCGTCCCCGACTCGGACGAGCAGGACCGGCATCCGGAGCGCCGCTCGCCGCCCGAGCCTCGAGACCCGGTCCGCCAGGGCCCGCCCCTGACCAGCGGGAAGCCCGGTCCGACCGTGGATCCGACTTTGACCCACCCGACCTTCAGCTCGCGCGAAGCCCAGGCCCAGGTCGCCGCGAGCGCCCAGGGCGGTGCGACCCGACGTGGACCCAGCCGAGTTCGGCGCCGGGCCATCGGTGGGATCGGCGGCGCCGGCGTCTCGTCTGCCCAGGCCCAGACCGCCAAGCTCAACGAGCGCCGCGACGTGGTCGTGGGCAAGTTCGCCTCGGAGCACCAGGCCCAGCTCGACGTCGAGATCCTCTCGCTGCTCCACGAAGACTAATTAGCTGCCCGTGAAATCCCCGAGCTGCCGATACTGATGAAGAATGTCGCCTCGCGCTGGATTTTCCGTCGAGCAGTCGCTCGGTCGAGCGGTGTTGCAGAATCCCCTCACGGCCGCGGGCGGCCGTGAGGGGATTCTGCAACCTGGACCGGTGTGGGTGGGGTCACGGGCCCGACCCCTGGCGACCCCAAAAAGAACCCTTATTGTGCCCGCCGACGAGGACCACGCATGTCTGGCAACGATTTCATCAACAAGGGGCTCGACGAACTCAAAGCACTGGGCAACGAGATCGAGAAGGCGGTCAAGGACGCGAGTGAAGAGGCCAAGGACGGCTGGAAGAAGCTCCAGCCCCACCTCAAACAGGCCGAGAAGACCGCCTCCGAGAAGGCCAGCGACCTCGCCCAAGAGGTCGGGGAGTCCGCCGGTGACTTCATCGTCGACGTCCGCGGCAAGCTCGAGGAGCTCCGCAAGCGGATCGCCTCGGACAAAAAAAAATCGGGCGAGAACAGCTCGGGCGAGAACTCCGGGGGCTGAGCCTCAGTGTCCGAGCGCAGGTCGTTCCGCCTGGTCGGCGAAGGTCCGATCGCCGACGCCGTCGCGTCTCTGTGGGCGAGGACCCAGGCCGTCGGCGCGTTGACCTGGCAGGTCGCCTCCCGAGACCCCCAGCGACCGGAGTCCCGGGAGGAGTTCAGGCGCCTCCAACGGGCGCTGCTCCGGGTCGGCGCCTGGCGTTCGGCCACGCTCGGAGCCTCGCGCTGGACCCTGCACGACGGTCGACAACTCGACTTCGAGCGCGACCCGGGCACGCCCCACCCGAGCGGGACCCCGAGCGCGGCCTGCATTGAAACCGGGGGACCCCGGGTCCTCGTCTCGCTGGCCGATGGACGCTCCAAGCGTGTCCCTCGACCGGCCGTGCTCGCGGCCCTGCCCCTGCTGCGTGCGCTCGAGGCCGGCCCCGGTCTGCGCTGGGTCAACCTCGACGTCGTCGAGCGCTCGCGGGTCCCTGAATCTGAACCCCCTCCGGAGCGGGTCCCCGCGCTCGTCTCCGATCCGGCCCTGTGCTCGGTCTTGACCCGCAAGCTGACGGCCCTCGCGGGGCGACTCCAGGTCACCCGCCACATCGACGGCGTCGGCAGCGACAGGGGTGCCACCGGCGGTGACAGCATCCGGCTCTGTGCCCTGCTCGACAGCCGCGGGAGCCTCGAGGGGACCGGCGACGCGCTGGCTCAGCTCGCCGATACGCGCCACGATGGGCTCCGCTTCGAGCTCGCCCCCGCCGCGATCCCCCACGACGCGCTGGGCCGCGCGAGCGTGCTCATCGACCCGGGCGCGACCCGGGGTGTCGGGCCCCTCGTCCAGCTCCTCGCCCACTACGATCCAGTGGCCGTGGCCGCCGCCGCCGCCTGGCACCGCGCCTCGTCATGACGACCCCATTTTTGTGTGTGCTGGCCGCCTTTGTGCTCGCCTGGGCCATGCGCCTCCCCGTGTTTGTGGCCATCAAACGATCGGGGCGCGAACTCGACATCGCCAACCCCGAGCTACAGATGAACGCGCTCGAGGGCCTCGGTGCGCGGGCGGTCGCCGCCCACCGCAGCGCGCTGCAAAACTTCGCCCCCTTCGCCGCGGCCGTGGTCGTCGCCCACCTCGCTGGCGCCGACCCCAGGCGGACGAGTGTCTTGGCGATCACATTCGTGGTCGCCCAGCTGGTCCACGGCCTCGCCTACCTCGCCGATGTCGACTACCTGCGCAGCTTTGTGTGGCTGATCGCTTGGTTCGCTACCTTGGGCCTGTTCCTGCTCGCGCTGTAGCAAGAGCCACCTCGCTGGAGCCAGGCCGTGCACCCTCAGCGCGGCGCTGCTACGTTCGTCTGGATGCGCCGCTCGCCTCGCCTCGCGCTCCCCCTCCTGCTCTTGACCGGGTGCTGTGTCCCCAGCACAGGCTGCCACAAAACCCACACCGACTCGGGTCGGCGCCCCCACGCCAAGGCCGGCAAACGTCAGCCCAAGCGCGTCGTGCTCCCGGCGCCCCTGCCCCTCCCGGATCAGCCCGACGCCGCGACCTGGATCGCGGAGCCCGGGCGCGCCGTGGCCATGCTCGCGCCCTACAGCCCGGTCGCCCTCGACCTTGCGGTGCTCGCCGAGCGGGCGATCGCCCAGGTCACCGAGGCCGACGTGGCAACCCAGCTGGCCGCGACCATCGACATTCAGGCCCCCTTCGCCAACGTCGTCCTCGCAGACGGAGAAGAGGTCATTCGCCTGTCGATCGACCCTGGGGCCCGCAACGATCTGGCCGCGACCTTGGCCCACCTCGAGCCCGCAGGCGAGTTTGGAGCGGTCCACCTGCCCCCGACCCAGGCCGGTGGGAGCTCGACCTGGATGGCCTGGGTCGACACTGAAGACGGCGGGGCCCTGGTCCTGGCCAAGAGCCTGCCGGGCCTGGTCACCGGACGCGAACTCGAGGCCCACTACGGCGAGCGCCCCGTGTTTTTCAGCGTCGACCCTCAGTCTCTGCCGCTCCCGGCCGAGGTCCTCGAGCAGCTGCCCTTCTCCAGGGTCGAGGGCCGCGGCAACCTCCACAAGCTCACCATCCTCGCCGACGCCCTGCCCGGGCGAGATCCGCTCGCCGACATCCCCCTGGTCCCGGGCACACTCGGCGGTCTGCTCGACGGTCCCGACCTCAGCGCCGGCGTCAGCGGTCGCTACGCCGACTACAAGGCCGCCGTTCGAGACGTCATCGGCGAGGTCAACCGCCAGGTCGCGGGGCTCCCGTTTTTGGTTCGCGGCGTGGGGGAGGGCCTGGCCGCCAAGCTCAACGCGACCTTGCGAACCTGGGACGGCCGTGTGCTCGTCGCCCTCGGACCCAGCGGGCACCTGCGCATCGCCTACGGGGCCAGCGATGTCAGCAAGAGCCGCGTCGCTACCATTCGCCTGCTCCAGGCCGTGGTCGACAACGTCTCGGTCGCGCGCAGCTTCGTGTCCAACCTTCCGCGCCTGAACTTCCGCCGCCGGGTCGCTACCGGCGACGGCAACGAGCTCGAGCTGCTCGTCGTTCACGACGCCAAGCGCAACGTTCCGGTGGAGCTGCGCGCCCTCATCGACGATCAGGATCGGCTCAACGTGGCCATCGGTTGGTCCCACCGGGTCGGGGGTGGCGCGATCGTGGTTGGGCCGAACGCCGACGACGCCTTGGCCCGCTGGCTCGACGAGACCAAGGACTCGGCGAGCGGTGAGCAGACCAGCGAGCAGCTCCTCTCCGGGATGCTCGCGGTCGAGCCCCAGGCCCTGCGAACGCTGCTCGGGCCCGAGCCCACGCTCGAGCTGGCGACCCTCCTCGGGCTCGCTACCACCGGGCCACGCTGGTCTGTCCAGGTTCGCAAGCTCGAGGGCGAGCGCTACGAGATCGGGATCGAGACACCCGAAAAGCCCGCGCGAGCGCGCTGACGAGCACCTCCTCCACTCGGGCCGTGTTCGGGCCACAGCCCGAACACGATTTCGGCGGCGCCGCTCACCGGAGCGGGCCGCCGAAATCGTGTGAAGTGTCGTGTTAGAGCGAGTCGTTTTGGGCGTCGTTGCAGACCGTCTCGCCACCCGAGAGCGGGGTGACCTGGCAGCGGTACTCACCCGGACCGCTCCAAAACTCGTCGGCCTCGTTCCAGCGACACTCCCGATCGGACTCGCAGGCCTTGAGGCAGACCTTGCTGTCGACGACGACGATGACGGCGTCGATGGTCTTGTCGACCAGCACGTGGCCGGCGGG
>Ga0256845_1000103_pt1 | contig 74273 bp, 56 predicted proteins | sample RiftiametaG_FD_189101 | JGI IMG/M metagenome (GOLD analysis project Ga0256845, IMG submission 189101) | Tube worm associated microbial communities from hydrothermal vent at the East Pacific Rise, Pacific Ocean - Riftia | ecosystem: Host-associated > Annelida > Integument > Unclassified ...
GCCGTGCGCGAGGAGGACCTGCGCGCCGTCGTCGTCAAGGTCTACGAGCTCGACGCCAACGAGGGCCTGACGGTCCGCATCGAGCACGAGTTCACCCGTATCCAAGCGCTGGGGATCAGCGGCGTCGTCGACTCTCTCGGCCTGGATTTCGGCCACGGTCGGGTCGCCGTGATCGTCGATCGTTTCTCGGGCCCCAACCTCGAGACCTACGCCGGGGGCCAGCCCCTGACGCTCACCAACTTCATGGCGATCGCCATGCAGCTGACGGTGACCTTGGCCGAGGCCCACCACCACAGGCTCGTCCATCGAGACCTGCGCCCGAGCAATATTTTTGTCGACCTCGAGTCTCAGCAGGTCTACCTCGCCAACTTCGGGCTCTCGGCCCTGATCGAGTGTGAACGCCAGCGTATCGACGACCCCTGGGTCGTCGGCCGCAGCCTGCCCTACGTCTCGCCCGAGCAGACCGGGCGCACACACCACGCCGTCGATCTACGCAGCGACCTCTACTCGCTGGGCTGCATTTTTTACGAGCTCCTCACCGGCCGGCGGCCCTTCGACGCCAGCACCCCCCTCGAGCTGATCCACGCCCACCTCGCCCGTCGCCCCCAGCCTCCGCAGCGCCACCGACCCGAGCTCCCCACTGTCCTCTCGGACATCGTGATGAAGCTGCTCGAGAAGGCCCCCGAGCGCCGCTATCAGTCGGCCCGCGGCCTGGTCTACGACCTCGAGCAGATCAACCATGCGAGCGCGGCGGGCAAGGCCCTCGCCGAGTTTCCCCTGGGCACCAACGATGTGCCCACGGTGCTCCAGCTCCCACACCGACTCTACGGCCGCGACGCCGAGATCGAGGAGCTCCAGCGTGTGTTCCGTGAGGCCGGCAACGGCCACCCGCGCTGCCTGGTGGTCTCTGGACCCACCGGCGTCGGCAAGACCGCGCTGGTCAACCAGCTCGCGGAGTCCGTGGTCAGCCGGCGCGGCTACTTTGCGCGCGGTTGCTTCTCCCGGGAACAAAAAGACAAGTCCTACGCGGCCGTGTTCTCGGCCTTCTCCGAGCTCGCAGATCAGGTCCTCACCCAGAGCGACGCGGCCCTCGAGAGCTGGCGCGAGCGGATCAGCGCGCGACTCGGCTCCGGCTGCGCCGTGCTCTACGAGTTCGTGCCCAAGCTGCGGCCGATCTTGAGCCCGACCCCGGATCGCCAGGGCGCCGGGCCGTTCGAGTCCCGCAACCAGCTGGCTCTGGCCTGCGTGGCCCTGATCGCCGAATTCGCCGATCCCCAGCACCCTCTGGTGCTCAGCCTCGACGACCTCCACTGGGCCGACGAAGGCAGCTGCGAGCTGATCTCGGCGATCCTCGCCGAGCCCGAGATCGCCCTGCTCTTGGTGGTCACCTACCGGGACCACGAGCTCCCCCCCGGCGGCCCGGCGGCCCAGCTGGTCGAGCTGCTCAGGCCGTCCCAGTTCGTCACCCACCTGCACCTCGATCAGCTCAGCCAAGACGATGTCGCGGCCCTGGTCGCCGACACCTTGGCCTGGCCCGTCGAGCGTATCCGGCCCCTCGCCGAGGTCGTCGGCCGCAACACCAACCGCAATCCTCTCTTTGTCGGTCAGTACCTCCGCCACCTGGTCGAGATCGAGCTCTTGCGCGCGACCGCCGACGGCTGGACCTGGGAGGTCGAGGCCATCGAGGCCGCCGGCATCCCCGAGGATCTGTCGACCATGATGAGCGCCAAGCTGGCGCTGCTCAGCACCGACCAACGCACGCTGCTGAGCGCGGCGGCGACCATCGGCACCCGCTTCGACATCCCCACGTTGACGACGCTGATCGGCTCGGAGCTGCTCAACGCGCAGCTGCTCCCGATCACCCAAGAGGGGCTGCTCATGCCCCTGCGCGGCGGTCTCTACGGCTTCACCCACGCACGCATCCGCGAGGCCGCCTACGAGCTCAACAACCTCGAGCGTCGGGCGCAGCTGCACCGGGTGGTCGGCGAGCAGTGCCTCGAGCGCAGCGCCCTGGGTGACGTCGAGGAGTCGATCTTCGAGGTCGTCGATCACCTCGACATGGGCTGCGGCCTGTTCGTCACCGACAACGACATCGAGGCCATGGCCGCGCGCAAGCTCGCCGTTCGCCTGTTGGCCGGGCTCGACAAAGATCAGCGCGTGCTCTTGGCCGAGCTCAACGCCCTCGCCGGCCACAACGCCCTGATCGGCGCCGCCCCCCGGGCTGCGGTCCGCTACTTCCAGGCCGGGCTCCAGCTGATCGGTGGGGTCTGTGACTTCGAGAGCGACGCGGGCGCCCTGTCCGAGACCGAGCTCAACCACGAGCTGACCTTCTCCCTCGAGCTCGGGCACTGCCAGGCCCTGGGCTTGGCGGGATGCAGCGAGCAGGCCGACGCCCGCTTCGAGCAGCTGCTCCAGGCCCGCCTCGACTTCACCCGCGTCGGCCGGGCCGTGGCCGGGCGCGTCGAGGTCCGGATCGCAGCCAGCGACCGCCGGGGCGCGATCGCCTGTGGCATGGCCGGGCTGACCCGGCTCGGGGTCGACGTCCTGCGCGAGGGCGGCGGCCCCGAGCAGTTCCCCCTCAACCGCTTGGTCCCCATGTTGCGGTCCGAGAAGCTGCGCAACATCGGCGAGGCCGCCCCGATCTTCGATCCTCGCCTCGAGGCGGTGCTCGAGATCCTCAGCGCCCTGATCCCCGTCTCCCACCTCGTCGACACCGACCTCCACATCGCGTTCATCGCCGAACACACCGAGATCATGTTCGAGCACGGGCGGCACCGCTCCGCTCCGATCTGCCTGAGCTACGCGGCCATGTACGTGGGCACGGCCGCCGGTCAACGCCAGCTCGCCCTCGAGATCGTCGAGCTCGCCCGGACCCTGGCCGGGAGCGAGGGCCCAGAGTCCAGCCGCCAGCGCATCGAGCCCCCCTACTGGGTCGTCGCCTCCTGGGTCCGCCCCTACGCCGAGGGCCTCACGCCCTTGCGCGACACGGTCAACATCGCCCTGGGCGCCGGCGACCTCGAGGTCGCCAGCTACGCCACCGACATGCTCTTGACCATGAGCCTCTCGGCCGGCGTCCACCTGGAGGACCTCGAGCGCATCGCCGCGAGCGCAGAGCGGCGGCTCCAAATGTGGGAGGCCGAACCCCTGTCTGCCCGCGCCGACGCCTACCTGCACTTTTCCCGCGCCCTGTTGATCGGGGACGAGGCCGCGCTGGCCCTCGACCGTCCCTTCCCCACCCTCGAGCATCGCCCCACCCAACACATGGTCCGCCTGCTGCGGGCCCAGACCGCCTACCTCTTCGGCCACTGGCAGACCGCCTTCGATCTGCTCAACAGCCTCGAGGACTTCGCCGTGATCGTCTCCGCGGCCTGGCACCGCTGCGATTTCGCCCTGTTTTATGGGCTCAGCGCCACGGCCCTCGCGGCCGAGAAGGACGACACAGACGAGGCCGAGAGCAGCGAGCGAGCCGCCCTCTTGTTCATCGCCGAGATGTGTCTGGAGCAGCTCGAGATCGCGGCCGAGATGAGCCCGGCCAACTGCACGCCCCGGGCCGCCCTCTTGGACGCCGAGTTCAAGGCTCGCTCGGGGCACACGGTCGAGGCCATGACCAGCTTCAGCGCCGCCAGGCGCAGCGCGGCCGAGTATCGGATCCCCTGGCTCGAGGCCCTCGCCCTCGAGCGCTCCGCCGTGTTGCTCCACGGCCTGGGCCTCGACGAGCTCGCCGAGGGCCCCCTGCGCGAGGCCCGAGCTCGCTATACCCAGTGGGGCGCGCTCACCAAGGTCGCCGCCCTCGACCGGGCCTGGCCCCAGTTCCGCGAGACCACGCGCGAGCCCTCCGGCCGACTCCGGACCGCCAACCCCCTGCGCACGGTCTCGCCCAGCTCGGCCCTGGATCTAGCGACCATCCTGAAGTCCTCACAAGCGATCGCCGGCGAGCTCGAGATCGCCGACGTCGTCGACAGGGTCATGGCCATCGCGCTCGAGAGCGCGGGCGCCGAGCGGGGCGCCCTGTTGCTGCGCGACGAGGCTGGGCTGGCGCTCACGGCCCTGTACGCAGCCGACGGGTCGAGCCGCGGGTTTCTGTTTCCCGGCCAACCCCTGGGCGCGGCCGCCTCCGAGGTCCCCGTATCCGTGATCCGCTGGGTCGAGCGCACCCGCGAGCCCGCGGTCTTGGATGACGCGACCATCGACAACCGGTTCTCGGGCGATCCCTACATCCGCGAGCAGAACGTGCACTCCGTGCTCTCGCTGCCGATCCTCAAGCACGAGCGCCTGATCGGCGTGCTCTACCTGGAGAACAAGCTCAGCCCGGGCAGCTTCACCTCCGACCGCCTCGACGTCCTCGACCTGCTCATGGACCAGACCGCGAGCGCGCTGGAGAACGCCCAGCTCTACGCGGCCCTGCGCAGCAGCGAGGTCCGCTGGCGCTCCCTGGTCGAGGGCCTGCCCGACGTGGTCCTGCTGGTCAGCGCCGCGGGCGACGTCGAGTTCGTCAACCATCGCCAGCTCGGCCAGCTCGGCCAGCTCGACTCGGACACCCAGCTCGAGAGCCCACCCGAGATTCAGATCGACGCGCTCGTCCACGAGGCCGACCTCGAGGCCCTGCGCCAGCAGATGCGCCGGTCCATCGACGAGGCCTGCCAGACCGAGCTCGAGCTGCGCGCCAGCCTCTTGGGCAGCGACACCCGGTGGTTCTCCCTGCGCCTGGCACCGATCGCCATCGACGGCCGCGTCGATCGCCTGGTCGCCGTCGCCACCGACATCACAGATCGGCGTGAGGCCGAGCGAGCGCGCGCCAAGTTCGAGGCTCAGGCCCGACAGCAGCAGCGCCTCGAGTCCATCGGCACCCTCGCCAGCGGTGTCGCCCACGAGATCAACAACCCGGTCCAGGGCATCCTCAACTACGCCGAGCTGATCTCGACCATGGAGGACATCCCGCCCATGGCCCGGGAGTTCGCCGGCGAGATCGGCCACGAGTCCCAGCGGGTCGCGACCATCGTCCGCAGCCTGCTGTCCTTCTCGCGCCAGGAGACCGTCGACGCGACCTCGTCCACCGACATCCGCACGATCATCGAGGGCACCCTCTCGCTGATCAGGACGGTCGTGAAGAAGGACCACATCGAGCTCGAGCTCGAGCTCCCCGATCATCCGATCGTCTTCGAGTGCCGCGCCCAGCAGATCCGCCAGGTGATCATGAACCTGCTGACCAACGCCCGCGATGCCCTGGTCGCCCGCTGGCCCGGGTATCACGTCGACAAGCGCATCGACATCCGGGCGACCACCTTCATGCCCAAAGCGGAGACCCAGGCCTGGCTCCGGGTCAGCGTCTGTGATCGAGGCGGTGGGGTGCCCGCTGCCGCCGTCTCCCGGATCTTCGATCCCTTCTTCACGACCAAAGGTCGCGATCAGGGGACCGGCCTCGGTCTCGCCGTCAGCCACGGGATCATCCATGAGCACGGGGGCGAGCTTCGACTGGTCAATCGACCAGGCGAGGGCGCCTGCTTTCTCATCGAGCTCCCCCTGGTCCAGTAGGCCAGCAATCGATCACCGGCCCGGCCGGTGCATCAGCTGATGGGAACGACAGCTGGCCGAACGGCCAAATTCTTATATTCAGGCCGCCGTGGCGACTCGGGGGATCGAGCCCGACGCCAGCCGAGCGAGACCGGAGAAGCTCATGCGCTGCCACGACACGGCCTCGTCGTAGCGCAGGTGCACACGCAGCCCGAGCGCCTGGACTCGCTTCATGAATTGCATGAACACGACCAGCGTCGTCGACGAGATGTGCTCGAGACCAGAGAGATCGAAGAGCAGGTCGCGCTGCATTCCCGCGAGCCGCTCGAACAACGGTTCGAAGGCGACCCCGGGTCGGCGCTCGGCAACTCGACCACTCCACATGACACACACGACGTCGGCCGTTTCGATAACCTCAACGTTCGTGAGTTTACTCATGAACGGGATAGTACCGCAAAATGAACGCTAGATGTGGAAAAAAGTGCACAAATACTGAAACTCCTGGTGCGAGCTGACCCAAATACCGGAAATATTCTCTGTAAACCGGTTTTAAAGCTCGATTTAGCGCATTTCGACCTCTCGACCACCCGGACCACTCTGCATTCATCACCATAATTGTAAGTAATTTACAATACATTTTGATGGATGAAGTTGTTGTGGTGTCCGCCGCAACCGGGCAAAAATCGGACGGCGAGACCATGGCTGATCGGACACAAACGGCGTGTTTCCTCCTTGGGCAACCGTCCGGAAACGAAACTCCTCAGTGAGCACACCTGCCCAGCGAGCCGCGGAGGCAGCGGCCCCGTGGCGGGCCGCCCCGATCCGGGAGCGCCTCCGCGTGATGTCCGAGGCCGGCCGGATCCTGCGTGCCAATCGCGGCGCGCTCCTCGACTGCCTGCGCGCCGACGGGCTGTCGACCGCGCTCGCCCAGTACTACGGCGCCTGGATCCTGCGTCAGGCCGAGCCCGCCCTGCTCGAGCACGCCGCCGACGAGCTCCTCCGCTCGACCCCCGCCAGCCGCGAGACCCTCGTGCGTCGCCCCGATGGGGTGGTCGCCCTGATCACGCCGGGCAACTCGCCGACCATCAACACCGCCCCCCTGTTCTCGATCCTGCTCGCCGGCAACGGCGTGCTCATGCGGGCCCCGGCCCGCGACACGGGGGCGCGCCTCATCGCCGGCACCTGCATCGCTGCGGCCCTGGGCGAGGCCGGCTTCTCCCGGGACCTCGTCCAGGTCGTCACCGGCCGCACACGCCCCCTGCTCGAGGAGATCTACGCCAGCGCCGACGTCGACACGATCGTGTTCTTCGGCAATGCCAAGGCCGGCAGCGACGTCGCCGAGCGGGGCCACGCCGCCGGCAAGAAGGTCGTGCTCGAGCTCGAGGGCAGCGACTGCATGGTGCTGTGGTCGGACGCGGACCTCGAGGGTGCCCTGGCCAGCGCCGCCCGGGGCTTCGACTTCTCGACCCAGCCCTGCCCCATCCCCAAGCACTTCCTGGTCCACGAGGCCATCGCCCCGGCCTTCATCGCGGGCCTCGAGCGAATCGCCACCTCCCTGCGCACGGTCGAGGCGGACCCGGAGGACGGACCCCTCGTGCCCCTCGCCCGGCCTGAAAATTTCGACGCGTTGGTGAGCGCCGCGTCCACCCTCGGTGAGGTCATCACGGGCGGCGAGCGCATGGACGGCAGCGGCCGCCCCTGCCCCAGTGGGGCCTACGGCCAGCCGACCCTGGTGGTCATCGACCACCCCACCCCCGACCCCCAGGCCCTCCTCCAAAACCCCCTCTTCGAGCGGGAGATCAACACCCCCGTACTCCCGGTCATCCGCTTCGCCGGGGACGACGCGGGCGTGCTCTCGGCCATGCTCGACACCATCGCCGCGGTTCCCTTTGGACTGCGGGCTTCGCTGTGGACCGAGGACCAAGACGTGGCGAAAGAGTTCCTGCGCCGCCTCGGCGACGTCGGTCTGCTCATGGTCAATACCGACCACGCCCACCACCCGGCCTTCCTCTCGCCCTGGGGCGGACCCAAGCGCAGCGGCGGCCCCCACGGCGAGAATCATCAATTTTGGCAGAAGACCTCCCACCTCCAGGGTGTGGTCGCGGCCCCGGCGATCGTCCGCGCCGCGCTCTTGGGCCGCTCACACAAGCTCACCCTCGAGCGACGCGGGGCCTTCGCCTGGCTCACCCTCAACCGACCCGAGCGCCACAACGCCGTCGATCGTGGGCTCGCGGAGGCCCTCGACGAGGCCCTCGACGAGGTCGCCGAGTCGGCCCGCGAAGGTGAGCTCCGCGGCGTGGTCCTGCGCGGGGCCGGGCCATCGTTTTGCAGCGGCGCCGACCTGGACATGCTCCGCCACTTCAGCCCCCGGGCCGCGCGCCAGTTCATGCAAGTCGTGACCTGGAACCTGCGCCAACTCGAGCGCCTGCCCGTGCCCAGTCTCGCCTTGGTGCACGGCGCCTGCGTCGGTGGGGGGCTCGAGTTCGTCCTCCACTGCGACGCGATCATCGCCGCCGACGACACTCGCTTCGGCCTGCCCGAGGTTCGTCATGGCCTCGGCACGACGGCCGGCGCGGTCGGCCGTTTGGTCCGCGCGATCGGCCGACGGCGGGCCGCGGACTGGCTGCTCTCGGGCCAGCCCATCGACGCCGCTCGAGCCGACGCGGCCGGGCTGCTCACGGCGACCGTCCCGGCCGCGGAGCTCGAACAAGCCGGCACACGATGGTGCGCCAACATCGAGAGCCTCCCCCCCGAGGGCCTGAGCTCGACCCGGCGAACCCTGGCGATCCTCGATCACCCCGACACCTGGACCGACGAGCTCGAGAGCTTCAGCGCCCTGCTCGAGGCCCGCCATCGAGGTCGGGTATGAGCGCGGGCGACCTCCCCCCTTACGCGGGTCGGGTGGCGCTGGTCACGGGAGGCTCCCGGGGGATCGGCGCGGCCATCTCGCGGACCCTCGCCGGCGCCGGAGCGAAGGTCGCGGTCAACTATCTGCACAGCGAAGCCGCCGCCCGCTCGCTCTGCGCCTCGCTCGAAGACGCCGGCGGCGTCGCTCGCCCATTCCGAGCGGACGTCGGCCGGGCAGACCAGGCTGCCGCCCTCGTCGAAGCTGTCGGCGCCGACCCAGCCCTCGGGCCTGTGGACATCTTGGTTCACAACGCAGGTATCCAACACTCGGCCATGGCCCACCGAATGAGCGATGCGCAGTGGCACGAAGCTTTTGCCGTCAACCTACACGCCGCGTTCTACCTGTCCCGGGCCGTGCTCCCACACATGCGTGCCGCCGAGGCGGGTGTGATCGTGTTCATCGCCTCGGCCTCGGCCTCGGTCGCCCACGCGGGCGCCGCCGGCTACATCGCAGCCAAACACGGGCTCATCGGCCTGACCAAAGCCCTCGCCCTCGAGTCTGCCGGCAAACAGATCCGCGTGAACGCGGTCTCCCCCGGACTCACACAGACCGATCTCGTCGACGCCCTCAGCCCACCCGAGCGCGCGAAACTGCTACGAATTACACCTATGGGGCGAATCGCATCACCTGGAGAGATCGCGGCGACCGTCGATTGGGTCATTCGTGGCGCGACCTACTCAACAGGAAATGTCTTTCATGTCAGCGGTGGCGTAGCCATGGGCTGAACACTATGCGAGAGTTCCGTCCCTAAACCGCACTCGAGATCACCCGATATGACTGAAAAGCGGACCTTCGTCTACGGCACTAGTGGCAACGCTCACATCGCCGTCCACGGTACCGTCGCCCCCAGCGACGAGGAGTGGCAGGCCTATCTCGACGACATCATCGGCCACGTCAACGAGATCCGCGGTGTCATCGTCAACACTGCAGGGGGAGGTCCCTCCGCCGCTCAACGTCGAATCGCTACGGTCCACTGGAACCGCCACGGAAGCACCCCGCGCATGGCGATCATGACGGCTTCCCCCGTCGTTCGGGGCATGGTCACGACCCTGAGCTGGTTTTTAGGGACCAATGTCCGCGCCTTCGCCGTCGATCGCTTCGCGGACGCCGGGGAGCACCTCGGCCTCAACGAAGAGGATATTGCCGAGATCAAGGTCAAGGTCAAAGAGCTTCGCGGTGCCCTCGACGGTCAGTGAGCCGTCCAGACCGAGCGCCAGGCGGCCCACGCTGGACCCCATCACGCCCCCCCATCACGTCCCCCTCTCGCCCTGAAGTGCCGCGGATCGGGTGTACTGCGAGTCTCGGCGATGCTGGCCCCGACTGGAGGGCGGAGCGCAGCCCCTCAATGTATCGCCTGCGATCCCCTTCCCGACACTGGTGTTCGCCCCCTCCCACCTTTTGTCTAAGGTTATTGCGGCGAGCATATCATCATATTGCCTGCTCTGATTCCGCTTGGTCTCAGGGCTGATTCGCACTACAGTGATTATGAAGGGTGCGACCCCGCAATGACAGATCCCATCGATGCCCCTCGCGTCTCCCAGGCGATCACCCGCTACATCATCGAGGCCTTCCTCGATGGTGACGGCGCCGATCTCGAGCCCGACAGCCCACTCCTCGAGTGGCACATCATCGATTCAGTCGGAATCGGTGACCTGCTCGAGTTCACACAGCGCCAGTTCGCCGTGCGGATCCCCGACGACGAGGTCTCGCCCCGTAATTTTCAGTCGGTCACCGCGATCACCGACATGGTGATGCGCCTGCGTGGGACCCCAGACTCGCCCTGAATATAGATATGGATGACGTAGACGTTGCTATTGTCGGTGCTGGCCCCGGTGGGTCCGCGAGCGCCTTGCTCTTGGCCGAGCGTGGCCTGCGGGTCGCTCTCATCGAGCGCGATCGCTTTCCCCGTTTTCACGTCGGCGAGAGCCTCACCGGGACAGCGGGCGACTTCATCGCGCGCCACGGTCTGCTCGACGACATGGCCCGCCTGGACTTCCCCTCCAAGCCCGGGGTCAAGGTCATCGGCCGAGAGGCCAAAAACGAGTTCTACGTCCCCGTGCTCCGACCGACCTGGCAGGTGCGGCGAGCCGAGTTCGACGCCCTGTTGCTGGAGCGAGCCTGCGCCGCGGGTGCTATCCACCTGCGGGCGAGCGCGACCGGGGTGATCCAGGAGCAGGGACGCGTGGTCGGGCTCGAGCTCGCTCCTGTAGAAGGGAAGGGCGAAGGGGAGAGCGAGCCAGAGGAACGCCCTGCCCCGCCGCCCAGCTTGCGCTGTCGCATGCTCATCGATGCCTCGGGACAGGGCGCCTTTCTCTCGCGCCAGGGCGTCGCTGGACCCCGGCGCATGGCGGCCTTCAACCGGCAAATTGCGATCTACTCCCAGTTCGAGCACGTCGAGGGCGAACCCTCCCCCCCCGCCCAGACCACCGTCATCTTCTACCGCGACACCCACCACTGGGCCTGGTTGATCCCGGTCAGCTCGACCCTGACCTCGATCGGGGTCGTGTTGCCGGCGAGCAGCTACAAGCTGCGCGGGGGCACCCCCGAGCTCGCCCTGCGCTGGGGGCTCGAACACCTCAACCCCGAGCTCACCCGGCGCTGTGCCGAGGCCGTGCAGACCGAGCCGGTCCGCGTATCACGAAACTTCTCCTACGAGATCAGCCCCTTCGTCGGGCCCGGCTGGATGTGTGTGGGCGACGCTCACTGCTTCACCGATCCGATCTTTTCCTTCGGTGCGTCCTTTGCCCTCACCGAGGCCGAGTTCGCCGCCGACTGCATCGCGCAGGCCCTCGCCGAGCCCGAGCGCGAGGCCGAGCTCAGCGCGGCCTATGCCCACACCTGCGCCCAAGGTCAGGCCCGAGCCTCCGATCTGGTCCGCTACTTTTGGAAATTTCCGGCCTTCTTCGCGTTCATGACCCGAGGAAAATTCGGCGACGACATCGTCCGCCTGCTGGCCGGCGACTGCTTCACGGCCGAGCCCCTGCCCGCGAGCGTCGAGATGCGCCGCACCCTCGAAGACTCCCCGGTCTTCAAGCAGGTTCCCGAGGGTCGTCCCCGCGAGGTCGCGCGCCACATCTACCGGCGCTTCGACTTCTTTCAGGGCGTCGAGGCGGCGTTCATGATGGTCGAGGAGGGCATCCAGATCATCTTCGTGCTCAGCGAGGACGAGGTCGGGCTCTACGATTCACTGCGCAATTTTGAAGACCAACTGATCGCCGACTTCGGGCGCGAAGGTCTGGCCGTGCTGAGCTTCACCCCTGATTTTCACGAGCTCATACCCCCCCTCGACGGGGCCCTCCGGATCTTCGATCGTCGGCGCTGCGCATGAGCGGCCGCGTCTACCTGAGCCCCCCCGTGGTCGAGGCGGGGACCCACCGCTACACCCAAGACACGCTGCGTCGCCGCCTGCGGGCACGCCTGCCGGAGCGCGAGGGCGTCGACAAACTCGGCCAGCTCATCGGCTTCGTCTACGCAAACTCGGCCATCGAACACCGCCACCTCGAGCTCAGCAGCGAGCAGATCGACGGCCGCAGCGACTGGTACCGGGCGGTCAATGAGGCCACCTTCTCCCTCGCCTCACGGACCCTCTCTCGCCTGTTCGAGGGGCAGGACCCACTCGCCCTCGACGCGCTGGTGGTCGTCAGCGCGAGCTACGCTGGCTTCCCGGCGCTGAGCCGACGGCTCCAAGCTGCGCACGGGCTGTCGCCGACGGCCCAGTGCTACGACCTCAGCGGCCTCGGTTGCGCCGGCCCCACCCACGCCCTGCACCTCGCCCACATGCTGGTCACGACCGGCGCCTGCGATCGTGTGTGTGTGCTGTGTGTCGACGCCATGGGCACCCACGGCGAGAGCCGCGTCCACAACGAGCTCCCGACCCTCTCGCAAGTGGTCGCCCACTGCCTGGCCTCCGACGGAGCGGCGGCCGTGGTCGTCGGTGGGTCGCCCCCGGCCGGCGAACACCTGAGCTGGTCGAGCTGCACCCTGAACTCGACCCTGTGGCCCGAGAGCCTCGGTGAGAACGACTTCACGGCCTGCGCCCTCAACCAGCCCTACATCGCCGTGGGCAAGGACATCCGCACTCGCCTGCTGGACGAACTCGGGCCCACGGTCGCCGACCTGCCCGTGGCCGGGACCTTGTTTCATCCCGGGGGCGCCGCTTTGGTGCGCAGCCTGGGCAGCGCCTACCCCGACTTCGCCCCGACCCTCGCGCGCTCGAGCGCCGTGTTGCGCGAGCACGGAAACATCGGAGCGGCATCGCTGCTCTGGGTCCTGCGCGAGGCCTGGACCGAGCGTCGAAGCTTTGGGGAAAGCCTGTGCCTGGTCGCCCTCGGACCCGGCATCGTTTCGACGATATTACAGTGCGACGGCCTGTGCTCCGACGAGCCTCCTGGTCAGGGGTAGCTCGCCGCCTTCAGCGGCTCGGTGATTCGAAACACGGCCCCCTCTTCGTTGCACAGCAACAGGGCGTCTCCATCCCACGCCAGAGCCTCGATCTGTCGGGTCACGCTCGGGTCGAACTCCACCCGGTTGACCGGCCGAGCAAGCAGGTCTTCGCGCTTCGAAGCTGGGTCGGGGAGGGCGAAGATAAGCGCAGCGTCGTAGCTGAGCAGGGCCCAATGGGCGCCGTCGGGAGCCACGTCCGCCGCCGTCGCCTGGCCTGGATAGGCGCTGGGCGACGCACCCAGCTGGGCCCCGAGATCAAAGCTGGCGACCCGCTCGAGGGCCACCCTCGCATCCTTGGGCAGCCCCGCGAGCACCGGAAAGCGGTAGAGCACGGTCCGCATGTCGCCCCGGTGCTTGGTCAACAACCACAGCCGGCCGCCCCACCACATCAGCGATTCGGCGTCGAAGTTGTGACGCTTCACCCCGTATTCGTGCTGCTCCGGATAGAAGAAACCCACCCGCTGGGCGACCTCGACCTCCCCGACCTCGCCCCGCTCCCCCAACTCCGGCTCGTGCAGGCGGTAGACCCCGAGGTCCCGACGACCGCCCATATTGTTGCCGATGTCCCCTAGCCACAGGTCGCCGGCGTCGTCCCGGGTGATGTCTTCCCAGTCGACGTTGTGGGCCCCCCGAACCCGGTAGCGCCCCAACAGCCGACCGTGACGGTCGACGGCGAACAACCAGTTTCCTCGGCCCGAGTCTCCGTGGGCCCAAAACACATTGGCCTGCGTCGCGCTGGCGACCAGACCCGAGGGCTCACGCAGCGCCGGGTCCAGGGCCACACCTGTGGGGGAAGGACGCGCGCAGCTGAGACCCGACCCGACCCACACCCCGAGCCCGAGAACCAAGAGGAGCGAGCGCAGCCTCGATCCTTCACCTCGTCGCCCCCGATCCGACACCGCGCCAGGGTATCAAAATCGCAGTGTGTAGCTCAGTCCGAGCTGGCCCCGGCCGACCGTAGGAACCCACAACCCTGCCCTGCGAGCGGACCCGAGGCTCCGCCGACGGGCCCGCTCTCGCGCCCGACCCAGCGCAATCATGGTCACCCCCGCGCCGATCAACACCACAGCCGAGACCCCTCCGACCAGCGCCAGGTTCGTGCCCAGGGACGAGCGCCTCGACTGCTCGTCGATAGCCGCACGATCCGGGGGTTGAGCGGCCGCCAGCGCCGACTCGCGCCGGCTCGCGTCGGCCCGCAACGCCAGACCCGCGGCCATGGTGACGAAACCGACCCCGCCCAGGCCCACAACCACGTCACCGGCGAGCACCATGCGGTAGTTGGCGGGGTCGACATCGACGACTGCACCGAGCGCCGCTCCTGTGACCGCCGCTCCCGAACTCGCCTCGCTCCCGTCCTCGGACTCCAGGCCCCGACCGGAAATCACCTCGCTCGAACTTCCCTCACCTGGACCTCCCTCACCCGAACTCGGCTCGCCCCCGGTTCTCACAGCCCTTCCCGCAGCCGTCTCCGGGCCCGACCCACCAACCTCACTCGGGACCTCCCCATCCGCGCTCTCACCCGGCCCCTCCAGCTCAGGCGTGTCCTCCCCGTCCTCGTGGTCGCCCGGGCCCAGCTCAGCCGGGGGTACCAGGCCGGTGGCCAGCGCGAGCTCGGGGGCCAAGAGCGACAGGCCCCCCAGCACGAGCGCCCACACTCTGCGCCCGACGCTTCCAGTCCACCGCGAGGTCACCGACATCGCCGCGACTCTAACAGCCCTCAGGTCGGCGCGAGCCGAGCCAAGAGCGCGACCGCAGCCGTCTCGACCCGCATGATCCGCGGCCCGAGCCCGACCAGCGTGTCCCCCAACGCGGCGAAGCGCTCACGCTCGAAGTCGACGAACCCCCCCTCGGGTCCGAGCACCACCGTGAGCGGCCCCGACTGCGCCCGGGGGCAGGCTCTGTGGGCGTAGGGATCGGCGACCAAGATCGGCTGAGTATCCAGTCGGGGCTCACCGGGCCCCGCGAGTGCACCGGGTCGCAGCCGCGCAAGCCGGTCTTCCACAAAGGGCAGGAAACGTCGGTGCAGCTCGACCACCGGCAGCGCCGTGTCGCAGCTCTGCTCCAGACCCAAGATCAGCTGCCGACGCAGGGCCGCGGGTGCCAGCGCGGAGGCGTCCCAGTAGCTCTTCTCGACCCGCCGACTATGGAAAAAACAAAACCGTTTGACCCCCAACACCGTGCCCTGCTGGAGCACCTTCTCGAGCGTCGCAGGACGCGGGAGGGCCACCGCGAGGGTGACCTCAGAGGCCGGTGGAGGCGGATCGCTGAGGCTCACCCGCAGCTCGAGGGCCTCCCGATCGATACTCAACACCTCGGCGCTCCCCAGCAGCCCATCGACTAGACCGACCCGCAGGCGATCGCCCGGCCCCACCTTGAGGTGCTTGCGAGCGTGTACCAAGCGGCGATCACTCAGGCGCACCCGATCTTCGGCGACGAAGTCTTCGGGTTCGAGCACGATCGCGTTCACGGGCGCGCAGCCTAGCAGCCCGTGGTGAAACCCATCGAGGGCGAGGCGCTGAAACGCCGCTGTACCGGGTGTACTGCAAGTTTCGGCAACGCGGCCATCGGCGAAAGGGCCAAACGAGGCGTCGTGAGGGGTTTCAGCGCGGGCTGCTGGCACCGCCGCCGGGTCTCCACGAAGGAGCGCATGCTCATGTCCGTACCCGGTCCGCGAGACCTCGCCGAACTCGGAGCCGAGAAGGGAGCGATCCCGGGCTACTGAATACTGCCCCCGATTTCATCGCCGCCCTCTTCCTTCTCTTCGCCCTCTTCTTCTTCGGCCTCCTCTTCCTCCTCTCCGCCCTCTTCCTCCTCTTCTTCTTCGGCCCCCTCTTCCCCGGCCGCCTCGTCTGCGGCTTCATCCCCCCCCTCGTCGTCGGCGCTGGGTTCGGGCAACACACCGACCTCGGGTGGGATGATGCGGTGGACCGGCTCTCCCGAGTCCGGCGGGTTGGTGTTGGTCGGGTCGCCGGCAGACTCGCCGCTCGCCGCCTGCTTCTCCGCCTCGATCGCCGCAGCGTCGGTCTCGGCCCGCACCGCCGCCCGCTCGGCCCGGCTCACCGCTCGCCGCTCGGCCCGATCTGCGGCCCGCTTGCGGGAGGCGTCACGCTTGGCCCGTTGAGCCTGGGCCTTGGTCAGCTGCTTGATGCCCCGAAAGCGTCGGTTCTTGAAGTTGCCCTCGAGGACCATGGCAATCCAGCCCTCGTTGGGCGGATCCATCTTGACCTTCGGGCTGGCCGTGGCCACGAGCAGCTCGACATTGTCGCTGCTCTCCCGGAGCTTGTCGGTCATGAGGATCTTGATGAGCAGATTCAGGCGCGACTTGCCGATCGGATCTTTGAAGGTGATGTCCCCCGAGATCCGAATCAGGATGTCTTCGCTCTCGTTCCCGAACTCGTCGGCGATGGCCTTGCCGTCTTTGACCTGAAGCACTCCGTCCAGGGTCCCGAGATCGATCATGGGGATGGTCACCCCCTTCGAGAGCATGCTGCTGGCCTTGGCGCTGGGCACATAGAGCTTGGTCTCGCCATCGCCGATCGTGCACGAGGCACAGTGCACCTCGAGGCTGCCCGAGGCCTTGGCCCACTCGTTGTTGGGGGCCTCGAGGTCGACCTTGAGCGCGAACAGGCCGCGGACGGGGGCATTGACCGAATCCTGGAGCTTCGGGACGCCGTAGAGGGGAAGATCGGAGATCTCCAGGCTGACCTTCGAATCGTCACCCGAGACATAGGCGCCGCGGATCATGCCCTCGTCCAGGCGACCCTCGAACTCGATGTCGAGGTCATCGAAGAGCAGATACTTGAGCACCGAAAACGAGACGTCGAGCTCCTCGATGACAAAGGGCACGGGGGTCGAGGTCGGCCGGCTCGGCGCCAGGTTCCAGGACACCCCCTCGAGGGTCGCCGAGCCCCAGGGGCGCAGCGAGACCTCTTCGATGGTGATGTTGAACCCGGCTTTGCGGGCTTCGTGGGAGATCCGCCAGGCGATCGCGTCGGTCGGCAAGCTGACCCAGGCCGCGATCAAAAACACGAGGAACAGGCCACCGAACCACAGCGCGCCGCGCATGAACTTGCGACCCACGGTCTCCAACAATCCCCGGATATCGAAGCCCGAGTCGGGTTCCAGACTCATCGGCGTCGCCGACATGCTCGCGCTGCTGGGGTTCACCGGCACGTCGTCGAGCGAAGGCAAATGGTTCTGGGGCCGCCCCCCTCCAGATTCGAACTCACTCATGGCGACTTCTCCTCGCTGTCCTCGTCCTTGGGATCCACACGCTCATAGGTCGCTAGCACCACGTCCACGTTGAGCCGGTCTTCACTCGTACTGGGCGAGCGAATGGTCAGGCCCTGGGTGATCACCACGTGTCCTTCTTTACTCTCGATGGTGCTCAAAAACTGGGTCAGCTGGGTCAGGGTGACGCTGCGCAGGTCGAACTCGTAGGTCCGCATCTGGAGGCCGGGTGCGACCTCGACCGGCGGCTTCTCAGATTGGTTGGCAGCCTGGACATCGACGATGGACTGGGCCTCCTCGATCAACGAAGCGAAGAGCAGGGGCTCGACCGCGACCTTGTCTTCGTGTTCGACCTTCGCTGCCAGCTTCTCGCGGTGGGCCGGTCCAAAGGTCCTGACCAGATCCAGCCCATCGCGCAGATCTGTGATCTCGTCCTCGATCTCGGTCAGCTTCTTGTGACGCAGATAGATCGACAACAGCGTCGACATCAGGAAAAAGACGCCGACCAGCGCCATGATCAGCACGCGCTCGCGAGGCTGGAGGCGCTCCCAGAACCCGGGTCCTGTGTGCTTGGTCTCGACCTCACTCACCGGCTTCTCCTCCCTTGTCCGCGGTCGGCGAGGTCCCGTCCTGACCCTCGAGTTCCTCGCCCTCGAGTTCCTCGCCCTCGAGTTCCTCCTCGACAGGCGCCTCGGCGTCCTGGCCCTCGATCGCCGTGCTGCCCGTATAGCAATTATGGTCGATGGTCATCTCGAAGGTCTTGCGATCGTTGCGATCCCGGATCGCACCTTTGGTGATGCTCTGCACACAAGCCAGGCGCTCGAGCCGAACCGCAAAACGATCTTGGGCGGTGACCCGGGTCGCCGAGAGATTCATGCTGATCTTGAGTTCACGGATGTCCACGGTCGAGAACACGAGCTCGTCGTCCGCCAGGACCCCCGCGTTGCGGTCGGCGACCGGGGCCAGAGCGACCACGGGCTCCCCCTCGGCGCCCGGTAGAGGAGCGCCCGGATCGGTACCCGGCACGAAGCCCGTCGGGTCCATGGGTAGGATCGGGTTGCCCGATGCGTCGATCGGCACCGTGGCGCCATCGGGCCCGATCACCACCGTCGAGCCGTCGGAGGTCTGACTCAGGGTGTATCCCGGGGGCAAGCCAGCCGACAGATCGACGGGCGGTGTGCGCCCGCCCTTGGGCAGGGATGCCTTGGTCAACAGCTCCAGAGTCTCGAGGGCCCCCCGCTCGGGGATGTGACTCTTCATGTCGCCGCCCTCGGCGACCGCGAGCTCGAGCCTGATCGCGTTGCTGGTCATGACTGCCGCGCCGAACACCTGCGTGCTCTCGTACTCGAGCTCCGTGACGTAGGCGTCGCGCTCCCGCTCGGCCGCCCGTACACGGACCATGGAGTCGACCGCCGCGAACGCCAAGATCGCCACGCCCAGGGCGGCCACGGTCGAGAAGTGCTGTTGAAACCACTGCCCTTCCCCGCCGCCCATATCGTAGACATCGTGGAGCTGGATGAGCGGCCGGCGGCCGGTCGCCAAAGCGGCTCCCAGGGCCACCAACGCCCCGCCCCACTCCCGCCCCTGGACCCCGCGCAGCGCCCCGCTCTCCCTGGGCTGCGCAGGACCGACGTCCAGCTTGGTCTCGCCCCCGAGCCAGGCTGCGAACCCACGCAACTTCGCTCCGCCACCCGAGAGGCGAATCTCCACGACCTGACAGCCGACCTCCGAGCGCAGCCACTGACGGGTGTGCTCGACCTCGCGCAGCAGCGGCTGGAGGGCCTTGCGAATCAGGGGATCGTCGACGGTCCCATCGCGCTCCAGGGCGGCCGTCGCCGCAGCCACATCCAGGTTCCAGGCCCGCTTGAGCTCACGGATGAGCTGGCGACCCCCACGGCGCAGACTCCTGACCGCCACCGGTCCCTCCTTGCCCAGCGCGACCAACTCGGTGGTGGTCTTGCCCAAGTCGAGCAGCAGGCTCACCGGCTCCAGGTCCGCGCTGGCCCCAGCGGGCAGGGGCGGTACCGGGTTCGTGGCCAGCGCCTGGGCGATCGCCATGGCTCCCGTCGTGACCATGCGGATGTCGATGTCCGCGAGCTGCAGACGGGCGACCACATGCTCGATGGTCGTCCGCTTGGCGGCCACCACCAGCGCTCGCCCACGGCCATCGCCGCGCTTGATCGCCAGGTGGTCGATGGCCAGCTCCTCGTTGGGCAGGGGGAACTGACCGTCGACCGCAAAGTTGACGGCCTGGGCAATCTGCCGTGGATCGTCAAAGGGGAAGCTCAGCACCCGATAGCTGCCGGAGCCTCCGGGCAGAGCGACGCCCGTGGGCAGGTGGCCCAGACCGCGCTCTTCGATCATCCGCAGGGCGAGGTCCACGGCCGGGTCGATGGGGTCTCCCCCTTCGACCTTCGAGCGCGCGGCGTCGACCTCGATGCCCTGCTCCCACACGTGGACCAGCTGGGCCCCGCGTAAACCGGCGGTGATGACCGCGATCTTGACCTTGCGATTTCCAAGGTCGATTCCGACAAACTTCTGGGCCATGCGCGTTCAGTCTTCTCGGTAGTAGAGCCAGGCGCCCTGGCCTTGGGTTTGGCTGCGGGCGTACTGGATGTCATAGACCGCCGTCAGCCGCTTGCGAACGCTGCCGACGGTGGTGATGACTTCGATTCGGTAGATTCGCTCCGGGGCGACGGTAGCGATGTCCTTGAGCCCGCCCCAGGACGTCCCCTCGGTCCGGTTTTCACCGCTCTTGACCCGGACGGCCATGCCATCGGGGACCTTGGGCAGGTTGTTGACGAGGTCGTCGTCCCCCTCGTCACCCAGGAAGGTCATGGGGTTGACGAACTGGTCGGGCTTGGCGACCAGGTCTTTGACCTCGTCGAGCTTCTTGAACAGGTTGAACTGGCGCGACTCGACCACGAAGTTGGCCAGGGGCATGGTCATGAGCAAGAAATTCTCGCCCTCGGTCTTCCAGCGGTCGTCGTTCGAGACCGAGTGGCGCAGGACCAGGGCGATCTGCTCCGCGCTGGCGAAGTTGAGGTTGACCTTGCAGCCGCCGTAGACCGTGAGCTCGTTGCCGAACGCGGCCATCCAGTCGTCATCGATGCCCTCGACCAAGTGGAGCTCCTGGATCGAGTCGAGGCGGCCGTCGCGGGCCTCGTAGGGGTCCGTGAGGTCCTGGTAGCGGTAGCGCTCGTCCTGCGAGCTGCTCGCCAGCCGGTAGGTACTGAACTTGCCTTGGTCGGGGTCGATGTAGTCGACCATGGCGCGCAGGACCTCGACTCGGGCGTAGCGGTTGCCGTCGCTCTTCTCTTCATCGAAGAGCGGATCGTAGAGGGTGGGGAGCTGGAGCGCCTCCATGGTCTCGTAGGTCCGGGCCTGCGGTCGGTTGGCCCCGTCTTTGGGGACGGCCATGCAGTTGACGTTGACCTTGCCGCTCTCGGCTTCGAGTCGAACCTCGAAGCTCCCGCCGCCGCTGAGCGCGAGCTCGTTGAGAGAACTCGTGTCGAGGCCGACCAGCGAGCCCAGACCCTCGGCTCCGTCCTCGGTGCCGAAGATCGCCATGAGATAGGGGGCCATCATGGTGATGTCCATGGCCCCGGCGAACTCCCGGAACTGTTTCTGGTTGAAGACCATGCGCTGGAGCTCGAACATGAGCACCGAGAGCTGCATGGCCCCACGCTGGATCGCCCTCGCCCGGACCTCGTCGCCGTGGTTGACGGCCGACTGCCAGTCGACCCGCGCCTTGTAGTTGAAGGTCGCCGTGAACGGGAACAGGATCGCCAGCGCGATCAGGACCATCAAGATCGCGACCCCTTCCTGACCACGCTTGCCCTTGCCTGCGCGCTTTCCCTTGCCCACGGCCTTGGGTGCCACGTCTGGATCTCGATCGGTCTCGGCCATCGTCACTTCTCCAGGTCGATCTTCTCCTGCATGGGCAGGACTGTCTGGGTCACGAAGTACTGGATGTCGCCATCGTCTCCGTCACGGATGCCGACTTTGATCTCGACGCGCTGAGGCAGACGGTCGGGCTGGGCGTCGTTCGCGGTCGTCCGCCACTCGTCGAGCCACTCGTCGCGAGTGACATCCCAGTAGCGAAACTCGAGGCTCGCCACGTCTTCGAGCAGGACGTAGGCCGGGGCGTAGCGGCGCAGGTCCTCGGGCAGGTCGCCGCTGAGGCGGTTGGTCTCCCGACGGTAGAGGTGCCTGCGCTTGGAGTCTTCGGGGTCGTCCGCCAGGAAGTACTGAATGACGGTCTGATCGCTCTCGTTGACGTCCCTCCGGATCCGGAGGTGCGCAAAGCTCGAGAAGGTCAGGTTGTCGCCGCCGCCTTGGCTGCGACCCTCGAAGAGGGTGAAGTGCCGGGTCTCGCCGCGCGGTCGGTTGAAGGACAGATAGGCGCCCGAGAGCTCGCTGGCCAGACGGTCGAGGGTGTTTCGGATCCCGGCGTAGCGGTCCTGGATCTTCTCGGTACCGTCCATGACCCTGAGCGTGGAGCTGAAGCTGCTCCACACCGAGACCATCATCATGGTGATGATCGCCGTGGCCACGAGGATCTCGATCAGGGTCATGCCCCGGACGCCCCTCGCCCTCGAACAGGTCGAGCTGTCCCTGCGCCGGTTCATCCGCCCCCCATTTTCATGGCCCCCGCAGGGCCGCCCTTGCTCGGGGGCCGGCCGCTGCCCGTGCCCGTGCCCGTGCTGGACGGATCCTGAGTGCCCGAGTCGTCGTCCTCGTCCTTGAACTCGCCGCCGGCTCCCGGGAGGTTCAAGAGCGCCGCGGGGTCCGTCCAGAAGGTCTGAATCTCGAACTCCTGAGTGATCTCCCCCGACTGCCAGCTGATCGTGCAATCGACCTTCCGGATCGAGTTTTCGATCGCCGTCTTGACGATCGGCCAGACCATGCCGAGGGCGCCGAAGGCCTGATCACCGGCGTCGACCACATTGTCGTCGTCGCCAGCGGCCTCGTCTGCCCCCTGCTTGGAGTCGATGAGCTCGTTGTACTCGGGCAACTCGATGAAGTGCACGGTGCAGCGCCACTTCATGTCGTCCCAACCCTGATCGCTGAAGTCGCCGTCGAGCTCGACATCGGCGCTCACCCAGCCGTCCTTGCGGCTCTGCCACTCGAGCTCGACGATCTGATATTCGGCGAGCAAGGCCGCCGCGGTGATGTCGCGGGCGTAGCGGGTGGCCTGCATGGCGTCGAGCTGCGAGCCCATCATCGAGGTCAAGACCACGGCCATGATGGCCACCGCGATCAACACCTCGAGCAGGGTGAAGCCAGCTTCCTCGCCCGCCGGCACACTCGGGCGCGCCGGCGGCTCGAGCTCAGACCCAGGCTCAGACGATACTGGGCCCGGGGTGACCCGAGGCTGATCTTGGTCATTGGGTTCACGCTCAGCCATCAAAATCCCCTCCGCTCGGTCTTGTTGCCCAGCTCGTCCTCTTCGTCGCCGAGCACCTTGGGCAGCTCGAGGTCGATGAGCTCCGACTCCACCGTGACCTTGCCGGTCAGCGGCTGGACGATGATCGTGTATTCGATCTCGTCGTCACCCACGAGCCGCTCATGCAGCTTAGCCTGCCCCTTGAGCTGAATGTGGACATGCTGGGTCTGCCCACGCGGGAAGAAGTAGATGTCGGCCTCACCCTCGGTGATCGGCTCCGGGTAGGCGTCGCTCTGCACCGAGACGATCTCGACCCCCTCGGGAAAGACCACCGGTTTGCCGAGTTCGCCCAGGGTACCGTCGGGTTCGAAGGCCTCGAACAGCGGCTTGCGGGCCCGCGGGACCTCCTTTTTTTGTACGGCGTAGGGATCGAAGGGGTCGTCCTCGCTCGCGCTGAGCACCGCAGACGCGAGCGTCCTGAAGTAGGCCTCGGCCGCCCGCTCGTCTCGCTCGGCCTCATCTTGCAGCGTAGCCTCGTCGCGCAGCAGGATCTCCCCGTTGCGGTCCGTGGCCGGCAGATACATGGCCTCCTCGGCGCGCTGGATCTGGAAGCTCCGGGCCTTGAAGTCGATATGGATGCGGTAGTGGGTCCCGGTGAAGCGGGCCCGGTCGTAGCTGAAGCGGATCGTCGACGCGAGTTGGTTGGTGCTGCGGACGATCTCGGCCTGACCGGCCGCGCCCATGCTCACCGTCGCGCTCCACATGATCAACACGATCAGGAAGAGCACCACCAAGATCTCGATCAGGGTCATGCCGCGCTGACGCGCCCGCTCTGAGCCCACGCACTCACCCGAGGACCCGAGCGGGCCCCCGCGCGACGCGAGCGAGAGTAGAGAGGCGAGCCGACGCATCCGACCTAGTCCTCGTCCTTCTTGTCGCCCTCGTCCCAGGAGTTGATGTCGTCTTCGCTGACTTCCTTGTCTTTGCCCAGCGAAGAGATGTCGACTCCACCGTGCTCACCCGGGCACTTGATGATGTACTCCGTGCCCCAGGGGTCCTTCGTGACCTTCTTGATGATCCCCGCAGCCTTCAGATCCTGCACCGACTTCGGGCACTTGTTCTTTTGGATCTGAAACATCTCGATGCTGGTCTCGAGGTTGGCGATGTCCTTCTTCGCGGTCTTGAGCTTGGCCTCGGTCAGCGCGCCGGAGGCGTACACGGCGACGCCGCCCATGATCAAACCGATGATCGCCAGGACCACCAGAATCTCGATCAAGGTCATGCCTCGAGAGCCGCGGGCGGCTGCGGCGGCGGCCAACCGTTTGCGTTGGCGGGCGAGTTGGATTCGGGCGATCATCTTGGTCGTGGTCGTGGTCATTGGCTTTTCCTTGTCGGTTTGAAGAGCGTGGCAAGCTGAGCGTGAGATGCAAACCCAGCGGCGAAGTTGACGAATTGGCGCGAGCGACCGGTCTCCGGGACAGCCCTTCCGGCGTGGTCGAGCCCACCTCCGGGGCTGAAGCTCCCCTCCCAGGAGGTACCCTGGGCCACGGCTCGGGCTCCCTGATGCAGGACCACTGTCCGGCTCACTGTCCGGCTCACTGGGCCCCCATTTCGTTCATCTGAAGAATTGGCGTCATGATCGCGAACACGATGAAGCCCACCGTGCCGCCCATCAGGACGATCATCACAGGCTCGAGCACGGCCGTGGCTCGATCGATGGCCGCCGAGGACTCCTTGTCGTAGGCGTTCGCGACATCGATGAGCATCTGTTCGAGCTGTCCCGAGCGCTCGCCCACGGCGATCATGTGGGTGACCAAAGGTGGAAACTGGCCGCTGCGTTTGAGCGCCGGAGCGATGCCTGAACCTTCTCGAATCTCGTCCCGGGCCTGGGTCAGGACCTTCTCCAAGATCACGTTACCCAACAGACTACGGACGATGTCGAGGGCCTGCAGCAGCTGCACGCCGCTGGCCAACATGGTCGCCAGCGTGCGGGCGAAGCGAGCGATGGCGATCTTGCGAGCGAGACCCCCGATCACGGGCATCGCCAAGATCAGGCGGTCGGTGAGCTCGCGCCCTGCCTTGGAGTTGCGGTACTTCTTGAATCCGACGACCAGGCCGATGACCAGCATGATCACCAGCCACCAATAGCCGGCCAAAAAGCTGGACAGGGCGATCAGCGTGCGGGTCGTGAAGGGGAGCTCGGCGCCCTGGCCCTCGAAGACCTCGGAGATGCTGGGCACGACCTTGACCATCAACAAGGTCACGACCCCGACCCCGACCACAGCCATGGCCACGGGATAGAACATGGCCGTGGTGACCTTGCCGCGCAGGGCCTCCTGCTGATCCATGAAGTCGGCGATCCGGATGAGCACCGTCTCGAGTGAGCCCGAGGCCTCGCCCGCCCGAACCATGTTGATATAGAGCTTGTTGAAGACCTTGGGGTGGGTGCTCATGGCGTCGGCCATCGAGGAGCCCTCGTTGACCTTGCTGCCGATGTCGGAGAGCACGTTCTTGAAACGCGGGCTCTCGACCTGATCGGTGAGCGCGACCAGGGCCTCGGGCAAGGTCACACCGGCACACAAGAGCGTGCTCATCAGGCGGGTCACGCCGGCGACGTCCTTGGGCTGGATCCGATCGAAGAACTGGCCGAGGTCGATCTCGCGGCTACCCAGCGATCCCCCCCCTCCACCACCGGTCGCCCGCGAGCTCGCGGCGCCCCCAGAGGCGGTCTCGCTGACCGCCGTCAGGTACACACCTTGGCGCTTGAGCGCGCCCTTGAGCGCACCCACGGTGTCCGCGGTCTCGATCCCCTTGACCGTCTTCCCGGCCGCGTTCAATCCAGTGTAGGCGTAGGCGGGCATCTCAAGACTCCTCGGCGGTCACACGCATGACCTCTTCGATGGTCGACACCCCCGAGAGCACCTTGTGGGCACCGTCGTCTCGCAGCGTCCGCAGACCCTGTTCCTGGCCCGCGCGCTTGATCTCTGCGCTGCTGGCGTTGCGGATCGCCAGGCGACGAATCTCCTCGGTGATCAGGAGCACCTCATAGACCCCGGTCCGACCCCGGTAGCCGGTGTTGCTACACTTGTCGCAGCCCACGGCCTCCCAGAGCTTGCCCAGGGGCGGCAGCGAGTAACCCGAGGGCGCACTCAGAGGGATGACGTCGCCCTCTTCATTGCGCACGGGCACCTGCAGGCACTGCTCCCCGGCAAAGAAAGCCTCGGGGATGATGCCCATGTCGCTGAGCTCCTTGGGATCGGGGGTCGTGGCCACCGCACAGCGCGGGCACACCCGACGGATCAAGCGCTGAGCTTGAATGGCCACCAGCGAGCTGGCGACCAAAAACGGCTGCACCCCCATGTCGACCAGGCGAGTGATACCCGTGGCCGCGTCGTTGGTGTGGATGGTCGAGAGCACCAAGTGGCCGGTCAGCGAAGCCTGAATGGCGATCTCGGCGGTCTCGATATCTCGGATCTCGCCGACCATGATGACGTCGGGGTCGTGGCGCAGGAACGAGCGCAGCCCGGTGGCGAAGCTCAGCCCGATCTTCGAGTTGACCTGCACCTGGCTGATGCCCTCGAGCTGAAACTCGACCGGGTCCTCGATGGTGAGGATGTTGAGGTCCGGGGTGTTGATCTCCGAAAGCCCCGAGTAGAGCGTCGTCGTCTTGCCCGAGCCCGTGGGGCCGGTGACCAAGAAGATGCCGTGGGGCCGGTGGACGGTCTCTTTGACCACGCGCAGGTGGTCGGGCGCGATGCCGATGGAGTCGAGGTCGAGCATGACCGCCGACTTGTCGAGCAGACGAATGGTGATCCTCTCACCGTGGCTGACCGGCGCCGTGGCCACCCGCATGTCGACCTCCTTGCCGGCGATCTTGCGGCGGATGCGTCCATCTTGAGGCAGGCGCTTCTCGGCGATGTTGAGCCCGGCCATGATCTTCACGCGGGCGACGATGCTGGAGAGGTGGCCCTTGGGCGCGCGGCGGACCTCCTTGAGGACACCGTCGACCCGGTAGCGGACGACCACTTCCTTGTCGGCCGGTTCGATGTGGATGTCCGAAGCTTTGGCCTTCGAGGCGTTGAAAATCAGCGAGTTGACGAAGCGGATGATCGGCGCATCTTCGGCGGAGGCGTGGAGGATGTCCTCGTCCTCTTCGTCGAAGTTGTCCTCTTTCTGCTCGAGATCGACGTCCTTGGTCCGCTTGGAGTAGGTCTTGTTGATGAGCTCGAGCACACGGGTGCGCGTGGTCAACACGACCTCGATCTCGGCGTCGTAGACCGTAGACAGGTCGTCGAGCTCGTCGAGCTTCAGCGGGTCGGCAGCCAGGACCACGAGCAGATCCTCCTCGGGATCCAGGTGCCAGGGCAGGACCAGGTTCCCGCGGGCGTAGCCGATCGGCAGCTGCTCCACGAGTTCGTCTTGAATGTCGGACTCCGCGACCTTCTCGACCACGTTCAGGCCGAACTGCCGGGCCAGAGCCGATGCGATCGCCTGCTCGCTGCAGTACTCGAGGCGCACCAGGGTCACACCCACGCGCTCGTCTTCGAGGTGTTGGGCTGCGAGCGCCTCGCTCAATTGTTCGGGGCTCACCGCCCCCACCTCGAGCAAGAGTTCACCGATCGGCCGACGATCGGGGCTCGGGCGTGGACCCAAGATCGGCCGCGCCCCCGAAACTTGTGCCTGTGCGATCGGAGCCGAGGCTGAGGTGATCTGAGCCTGTGCGATCTGGGCCTGTGTGATGTGGGCCGGCACAGGAATAGGCTGCGCCGGCACGGGCACAGAGGCCGGCCGGTCCTGGGCCGTCTTTATCGGCGGCGGTCCTTGGCGTGGTCCTGACATGTCTACTTCGTCTTTGTCTTCGCCCGGGGTTTGGCTTTCGCCTTGGTGGTCGTCGAGGCGCCACCGTCCCCTTGGGCCCGTGGGCTCATACCGATCTCACCGGAGATCCGCTCCGCCGCCAGCTCCGACTCGGCCTGACGCAACAGCAGCTCTTGCTGCTCGAGTCGCCTGCCCTCCCGGTCGACGTTCGCCAGCAGCCCGGCCTTGCGCCGGTAGTTGACGTTGGTGGTCAGGTCGCGGCGCTTGAACGCGGTCTCCCGCTCCAGGAACTCGTAGCGCTCCCGGGTCCGACGCTCGTGGATACGACGGATGTCGTCGGCGGTCTCGACGATGTGGGGGATGAGCACGATCAGCAGGTTGATCTTCTCTTTTTGCTTCACCCGACGTTTGAACAGCCAGCCCAAGATCGGCACCGAGCCCAGGCCTGGAACCTGCTGCGTGTTCTCGCTCTCCCGCTCACGCATGAGCCCACCGAGCACCACCGGCTGGTCGTCTTGGGCGAGCACATTTTCGAGCTTGATGCGCCGCTTGCTGGTGGTCACGCCGAGCACCGGATCGGGGGTCCCGACCACATCCCGGTCCTCCAGTTCGATATCCAAAGTCAGGCTGGTCGAATCTTTGATGTGGGGCGTGATCTTGATGTCGAGGGTCACGTCCTCCCGAGTCACGGACTGGAGCGGGACCAGGGATGAACCGCCGGCGCCACCGCCGAAGCTCAGCGCTCCCTGAGTCGGGACCTTGCGACCGACCTCGATCTGCGCCTCCTTGTTGTCGGCCGTATAGATGTGGGGCTCGGCGACGATGTTGACGCTGTTGTTGGTCTGCAGCGCCTGGATGACCACGCCGAAGGCGGGGATGTTGCTATCGAGGCCCAGTATGCTCTGGGTACCCGCGATCTGGGGTCCGAGCACGCCACCCGCGAGCCCCGAGAGAGCCGCCGGGGACAGCAAGATGCTGCTGACGTCCGCCGAGGGCGACGACGAGATCAGGCCTACGCCCGTGCCGTCTTCACCGACCTGGAAGTCCCGAGCAAAGTGGGCGCCGGCGCCCGTGCTCAGGTTGGTGTCGACCGAGGCCTCGAGCAGGTAGATCTCCAGGTAGACCTGCTTGCGGTCGGCGTCGAGCTGGTCGATGACCGGCTCGAGGCTCTTGTAGTCGGCTGCCGAGGCGATGATCACCAGCGAGCGCGTGGCCTCGTCGGCGGTGATCTTCACGTCGCCCGAGAACAACTCGGCCGCCGCCCCGCCCTGGCTGGCCCCCTTGTTGCCACCCTTGGACGCCGTTCCGCTCCCTCCGCTGCCCTGGACCAGGTTCTGCAACACGGTAGCGACCTCCTTGGGGTCGGCGTTGCGCAGCTTCTTGACCCGGATCCGGCCACCGCCACCGGGCAGGCGGACGTCGAGCTGTTGGATCAGACGCAGGATGGTCGCGTAGTCGCTCTGCGTGGTCGTGATGATCAAGGTCCCCGTGCGGGGGTCCACGATCACGTGTGAAAAGTTGGCGTCAGTCTTGGCCTTGGACTTGGACTTGGACTTGCCTTGGCCCTCACCAAACACGTCACGGATGATCTCGGCGACCTCCTCCGCGTCGGCGTACTGAAGCTGATAGAAGAAGATCTTCTCTGTCGTCCCGTCGGCGCCGTCGACCTCTTTGATGATCTTGAGCAGGCGGCGGACCACCGAGCCTCGATCTGTGATGATCAGCAGGTTTCCGACGACCTCGACGCTGCCCTGCTTGCTCTTGAGCTTGCCGGCGATCGAAGAGATGTCCGAGACGTTGCCGGAGACGCGCACCAGCTGGGTGACGTAGCGATCGTTGTTGGGGACCGGGCGGCCGTCTTCGTAGATCGGGAGGTTGAGGGACTGAGCCCCGGTGCTCTCCACGATCTTAAAGTAGCCACCGGTCGGCTCGACCGTGAGCCCCATGCTCTCGATGGCCGCATAGAAGGCCGCGTAGGCCTCGCGCAAGGTCACCTTCTCGGGCGACAGCACCGTGACCTTGCCGCTGCGGATCTTCTCGTTCCAGATGAACTTCTGGCACGAGATGGTCATCATCCACTGGACCAGCTGCTCGAGCTCGGCCTCCCGGGGGATGGTGATGGTGAACTTCTTGCCCGCCGGCCACTTCTTGCAGGCGTTGTTGCCCGCGAAGCCGGCCTCGTCACCGCTGAGCTCACCGCCCGCGCCAGTCGCCGGCGACGCCGTGGTTCGACCCGGCGGCGCCGCGAAAGCGGGGATCGAAGTCAGAAACACGGAGAACACCGAGCCCGCGATCGTCACGCTGCCGGGCAGGGCAGACAGGAAGTCCCGGAGTCCGGGGCGTAGACCGTTCAAGGCGCTCATTTGATGTCGATTTCCTTTTGCAGAGCCTCACCTTTGCGCTCGATCGAGACCGAGAGGTGTGAGGCGCGGCGGAGCTTGGTGTAGAGGTCCATGGCCTGGTCGAGAGAGTCGAGCTTGTGCCCGTTGACCGAGGTCAGGAGGTCTCCGTTTTTGAGACCCAGGAGCTTCGGCAAGCTACCTGGTCGGATTCCGTAGAACTTGTAGCCCTTGGTCTCACCGTCGCGCACGGCCGGCACGATGCGGGCTTGTTTGGTGAGCTGGGCCGGGTTGGCGAGCAGCTTCTCGAGGAACTTCTTGTCGACCGTGCAACTGCTGAAGTCGCTGTCACAGGAGATCGCCTCGCTGGCGCCCTCGATGACCCGGCTGTTCTTCTTGTTCTCGGGCTTGGGCACGACTGGGGCCGCGGAGCTGGTCACCGGCGGTGGCGGCGGGGCAGCCCCGAGCTCGATGTACTCCATCTGCGCACCGTTGCGGAACACGACCCGGCCCCGCTCGACGCGCTTGATCACCACGCCCGCACGCACCGAGTCTTCGGGGCTGTAGGGCGCGAGCAGGTTCGTATCCGTATGCAGGATCGTCGCCATGGAGAAGGCCGGATCGTCCGACTCCATCGTCGCCAACAGCTGCAGGGGCAGCCTGCTCTTGATCTCGCCGGGTCGCACCGGACCGGCCAGGGAGGTCGCGGTGGCCTCCTCCTCTGTGGGCTCGGGCACACAGGCCGGACAAAAGATGCTGCCCTTGACGACCGACTCCGCGGCCCGCTGTTTGGGGGTCTTGCCCATATCCTGCCCAGCCAGAGCCTCGAGCATCCTGGCCTGACGGGCGCGCGCGTCGTCGTCTTCGTCTTCCTTCGGCTCGGGTTCGACCTTGGCCTCGATGACCTCGCCCGCGGGTTCCAGCAACACGCGGCTGAGACCAAAAGTGATCGCGGCCGAAGCTGCGAACGCGATCACGATCGCCACACCGATCAACTTGATCAGCCAAAAGTACTTCTTGAGGACGGCTTCCATGAGGATCTTCCGTGTCGCGCGGACCAACTGGCCTTGTGGCCTAGTGGATCACGCCCTTGCTGTCTTTGTCGGACTTCTCGCGGTTCGGCGTGTAGCTCTCGTCGCGGATCTGACCCGACTCGAGCTTGCGGTAGATGGTGCGGGTGGCGATACCCAACAAGTCGGCGGCCAGGCGCTTGTCGCCGCGCGTGAACTTGAGGGTCTCCATCAGCATGCGGCGCTCGACCTCCTCCAGGGGCGTGCCCACGGTGAAAGTGAGCTGTCGTCCATGCCCGGCCTGGGGGTCGCGCAGCTCCGGGGGCAGATCGTCGACCTCGACCCGGTTGCTCCGGGCCAAGACCACCGCCCTCTCGATCGCGTTCTCGAGCTCGCGCACGTTCCCGGGCCAGCCGTAGCGACCCATGAGCTCGGCCGCCCCGTCGCTGATCCCATCCACGGGCTTGCCGTGGCGGGCGGCATACATGCGCAGGAAGTGGTCGGCGAGCAAGGGGACGTCCTCGAGACGATCGCGCAGCGGCGGGATCCGGATGGGGACCACGTTGATGCGATAGAACAGGTCCTCACGGAAGCGCCCTTCCTTGACCTCCTGCGTGAGGTCGCGGTTGGTCGCGCACACCAGGCGGAAATCGACCGCGGTCGTGCGCCCACCGACCGGCTCGATCTCTCCCTCTTGCAGCGCCCGGAGCAGCTTGACCTGCACCGAGCGTGGGATTTCACCGATCTCGTCCAGAAACAAAGTTCCGTGGTCGGCCTCTTGGAACCGCCCGCTGCGAGCCCGGACAGCGCCCGTGAACGCGCCCTTCTCGTGACCGAAGAGCTCCGACTCCAAGATCGACTCGGGCAAGGCGGCGCAGTTGGTGGCCACGAACCCCTCGCGTACGCGCGGGCTGTGCTCGTGGATGTAGCGAGCCAGCAGCTCCTTGCCGGTCCCGCTCTCGCCCAAGAGCAGCACCGTGGCCGAGGAGTTCGCCGCGAGCCGGGCCATCTCCAGGGTCGCCCGCATCACCTGGCTGTTGCCCACGATCCCGCGCTTGGTCACCGCAGCCAGCTGGGCCTTGAGCTCTCGGTTCTCGGCCACCAGCACGTGTTTGTCCATGGCCTTGCGGACCGCCGCGACCACGGTCGCGCGCTTGAGCGGCTTGCTGACGAAGTCGTAGGCGCCGAGCTTCATGGCCTCGACCGCATTCTCGACCGTGCCGTAGGCCGTCATCACGATGACCTCGACCTCGGGCGTGATCGCCTTGGCCGCCTTGAGCAGATCGTCGCCGGTCATCCCCGGCATGCGCAGGTCGGTGATCATCACCCGCACCGGCTGCTTGCGCAGCACCTCGAGCGCCTGCCGCCCGTTGCCCGCCGTGCGCACCTCGAAGCCCTCTTTGGTCAGGACCTTCTGCAGGGCCTCGAGAATGTTGGCTTCGTCGTCGACGACCAACACGGTCTGGGGGTTTTGGGCGAGCATCTCGGGATGAGAGTCTAGCAAGACATGGGCCAGGTACTTTATCCCCTATTTTCAACGGCTTTAGAGGAGGGCCCGAGGCCGTTCTTCGCCCTCATGTCACGGTGTCGGAAGGCTCGAGACAATTTGTCAACGGCGCTCCAGCTGCCCGCTACGTCGACCAAAGGCCGACCCTCAGTCCTGACAGTAGCCCGCGATCACCCGATAGATGAACGAGCAGTGCTTCTTCGCCGCCCGCCTCGCGTAGCGACCCTCGATCGCGTCGTAGCGGTCCGCACACTCATCGTAGCCAAAGCGCGTCGAGCCGATCGCGTCCCCCACCGACTCGCAGTAGGCGGACCGGTCCCGGCTCTCGAGGCACATGTTGGTGACATCGGGGAGGGAGCCCTGACACCAGCTCGAGACCCCGGGACAAAGCTCGATCCAATCGAGGACCGCGTCGACACAACCATCGACATCCAACTCTTCGCTCACCCAGCGCGGGGGCTGATCCGGGTCCCTGAGCGTCGCCCGCCGGTAGGCCTCGAAGCGCTCGTAGGAGCGGGCCGTGCTCGTACCGAACACGACCATGAGCGCGGCGACGACCAGCCCCAGCACCAGGACGACGCGCAGACCGATCTTGCGGCGCGCATCGTCGTCTAGACCCTGAGGTGCCTGGTTGTTGGCATCGGACACCCGCGCGTTGTAGCCCGGAGAGGCCTGCCCTCCAAGGCCGGCGGGCCCGGCGGAGGCCGCGGCCGTGGGCGTCCAGGGCCACCCTTTTGGTCGGCGCCTGGAGGGCGCCGCCGGGTCGTTTCGTGTTACTGAAACTCAGATGGGTGAGATGGACGTGCTGGCCGAAGACCAGATTTTGGACGCGGCCGAACGCCGCTTTGGGGTCCCTGGCCAGGGTGCCGCCTCGCAGGAAGAGCAGTTCCGACCCGCCCTGGCCGCGCTGCTGCGGGCGCTTCGGGAGGAGGCCCGACTCAGCCCCGAGGGTCGAGCGCGCGCGGCCGAGCATCTGCTCCGAGGACTCGGCGCCCGCCGGGCTCTCGACCAGTTCGAGGCCGAGGCCCCGGAACTTTCGGACCCGGAACTTTCGGACCCGGTCGGGCCGATCATCATCACGGGTTTTCAGCGCACGGGCACGACCTTGCTGCACAATTTGCTGGCCCGGGTGTCGGGGCTGTGGGCCCCGCCCCTGTGGCAGCTCCGTGCGCCCCTGGGTCCGACGCTCGACGACCCCACTCGCGGCGCCTGGGAGCGAGACCAGCGGGGGGACACGGCCGCCCTGCTCGATCAGATCTTCAGCGCGGCCCCAGAATTTCGCGCCATCCACCCCATGGATCCAGCCTGGCCCGACGAGTGCCACTGGCTCATGCGCAACAGCTTCTCGACCCTCGCCAACGCGTTCACATGGTTTGTGCCGAGCTACGTCCGCTACCTGAGCCGATCTGACATGGGTGCCGTCTACGCCGACCACAGGCGCTGGCTCCGGGCCCTCCTGCTTCGGCACCCGGCGAGTGTGCACGGCGGGGCCGCTCCGCGCCTGGTGCTCAAGGACCCCTTCCACCTCTGGCAGCTCGAGGCCCTGCTCGCTACCTACCCCGACGCCACGGTGATCCACCTGCACCGGGACCCGAGTGAGGTCGCCCCCTCGCTCGCCAGCTTGTGCGCGACGCTCCAGGCCGCCGACACGGATGCGCGCAGGTGCCCGGCAGAGATCGGCGCCTACACCCTCGACATTCTCGACCACGGCCTTCGGGCCCTCGAGCGCGGCCGGGCGAGCTTGCCGGCCGAGCGCTTCATCGACCTCTCCTACCGCGAGCTGATCGCTGCACCTGGCTCGGTCCTGCGCCGCCTGGGCGGGCGCCTCGGCTTCGACACCGACGCCAGCGCCCTCGCCGATGCCGACGCCTGGCTCGGGGAGAACCGACAGCACAAGGCCGGCAAGCACCGCTACAGCGTCGACGACTTTGGGCTCTCCGACGACATCATGGACGAGTACTTCGCCAGCTACCGGGCCCGCTTCGGCAACCTTTTGAGCTGAACCGACCCCCTCGGCGATGTCGCCCGCGATGGAGATGGAGAGGCTCTCGTCGCACGATCACTCCTCCGCGTCGCCTACGCTTTCGACCCACTCATCGTGGACCTTCCGCTTGGACTTCCCGAACTGGGCTTCGTAGTCGTTTGTTCGGACCAACTGAACGACCTGGTCGGATCCATAGGTTTCGACCAGGTATTCCACGTACCCTCGCCCCACCGCATATCCGTTGTGGTCCACGAAGTCGCCCATGCTCTGGGACTCCATCGCGTCGAAGTCGGGAAGGGTCTCCGGAAGCTCGTCCTCTTGCCCTGACAGGTACGTGGCCAGCCCCTCATCGAGCCAGATGTCGGCCCGGTCGTTGATGGAGTAGACCAGTGTATGCACATATTCGTGCAACAGAATGTCCAACATGCTCTCGTAGGTCTGGTCCGAGCCGGGCTGCTCGGGAGAGGTGAGGAGCACCATGTGTTGGTAGGCCCCTCCCGCGGCCCAGTCGCCGTAGACCACCGAGAGGATGAGTCCGAGGTACGCCCGCTGAAAACGATCGATGTCGGAATAGACGACAATCGTCCCTTTGGCCGCCTCACCAAGGCCGAAGAAGTCGCGCAAGGGCTGGCTCTTCGACTCCATCCGGTCCTGGATGTCGTTCAGCGTCCCGGGGGCGAGTCCCTCGTGATGGATGGAGAAATGGGGTGTCTCGAACACCTCCATGTCATCCAGATCGATGTTCTTCTTGAGACCCAGGTAGGCGACCGCGATGAGGACGGCCAGCGAGGTCAGGACGACCATGACGACCTTGACGACCTTGACGACCTTGGATCGTTTTTTCACCAAGCTTGGACCGCGAGACGCGTCGATGTGTTGCGCACACATCGACGCGAACACACACAGCCCAAGGTCACCGCTGGGCTGCGCAGGCGCTCTAAAACTGGATCTGAAACAGAGAGCCCGCGGGCGCGAGCGACACCTTGCCTCCGGCCTCGTCCTTCTTGGAGCGCTGCCCACCGGTGACCCGCAGGGCGATGCCCACCGGCAACAAGATCCCGCCGGCGATGAGCCCACCAAAGGCGATCATGCCGCCCATGGAGTAGGTGTTGCGCTGGTTCGTATCTTGCTCGGCCGTGTTGGGGTTGGTGGTCCCCTCTTTGTTGGCCAAGTCGAGGCTGTAGTCGGTGGCTCCTCGGGTGATCAACCCAGCTCCGCCCGCCGCCAGACCCAGGGCGCCCAGGGTGATCAACAAAGAACCGGAGATGGTCATGGCCTTGTTGGCCCGCCGCCGCCGCTCGGCCTTGGCTGCCGCGGCCCGCCGGTCGTCGGGCTGCTCGACCAAGAGGCGCTGGCGCATGAGCTCGGCCTGCTCCGCCGAGACGATCTGATTGTTGATCGCTTCGATGTAGCCATCGACCTCCCCCACCACGTAGTCCTCGCGCCCAGACATGCGCTGGTCGTAGTTTTGGAACAGCTTCCGAGCCTTGCGCAGGTACTCGATATCGGGGGCGATCGAGTGCCACTGCCAATAGGCCTGCGCGACGTTGAAGAGCAGGGCCGGCTCGTCGCTCAGCTCCCAGGCGGCCTCGAACTTGTGCACGGCGGCGCCGTACTTGCCGAGGTCGTAGGCGATCTGGCCCTCGCCGAACAGGGTCGGGGCGTCCTTGCCCGCGTCGTCGTCTTGCTCGGGCTCGGGCTCCGGCCTGTCGCCGAGCTCGGGCTCCGGCTCCGGCTCCGGCTCCGGCTCCGGCATGGCCGCGGGCTCGGGAGCATCCGGGTTCGCGGGCGTCGCCTCCGGCGCATCGGCTTCGACCATCTCGGCTTCGGCTTCGGGGGGCGGGGCCGCGAACGCCAGTGCCGGCGAGATCGGTGAGATCGGCGTGACCGATAGAATCGGCAGGGTGCTCAACACCACGACAGGCACGAGCAGGACGCGGCCGAGCCGAGCGCGGCGGGAGAAACTCGATTCAAAGCGCACAGCTACCCCCATCCAAGAGCCCCTGACACAGGGCCTCTCCCTGCGCACAGGCGGAGTCGCTGCTCCACAGGGCGCCGTCTGAACCCAGGAACGCGTTGAACGACTGGACCTGGTCCTCGCCGGGTTGACCGGGCGCGAAGCAGGCCTCGTAGAGCGCCACACACACATCCGGCTGTCCGCAGCTCATGCACCCGTCCGGCAGCGCGTCGACGCAGCTGGCCGACTCGCAGGTTCCACACTGGAGCACCACGACCACGTCCACGGGCTCCGAGATCTGGAACTCGCCGCCGACTTGGGTGACCGCAAACTGCTCCGTGTTGATCTCGTGACAGAGATTGCCGACGTCGTCGCAGGCTTCGTCAGCGAGCACATAGCCGAAGCGAATCTCGCCCGTGGGCTCCCCGTTCACACCCTCGACAAAGGTCCATTGAACCTCGTCCGAGCCGGGGAAACGGATCCCACCTCCGACCACGTTCTCGTTGCTGGCCACGAAGTCGAGGTGGATGGGGAACGCCGCCCCGGGCCGCGCGACGACTTGATCGATGAGGCTCTCGGCCGTGACCGAGGGGTCGATCGGCGGGTCCACGAGCGGACCTTCGGCGCCGGGGATGCCGGGCGCGTTGCTGGGCAAAAATGCGAGCACCGGATCTTCGCCGCCGGGGTAGGGAGTGAGCAGCGAACAGCCGAAGCCCAGGCCGCCCGCGGCGAACACCCAAGCGAGGTGACGCAGCGAGGATCGCTTGCCGTTGTCGGGGGGGTCTTTAATCCAGGACATAAGAGCGCTCGACGGTGTTCGGAGCATATCGGAAACCCCGCCCCTCGTCGCCCGGGAGCCCGCTCGAATCAACGCTTCCCTCACGCCCCTACGAGCGCAAATGGTAGTCTGGCGCAGGGCTCCATGTTTCCAATCTCGGTCTTAATTACCGGTTGCAGCACTGGCTTTGGGCGGCTCAGCGCCCTCACCCTCGCGGCCGCCGGCCACCGTGTATTCGCCACCATGCGCGCCCCCACGGGCCGCGACGCGGACTCGGCCAACGGCCTGCTCGAGGCTGCGTGTGCGCTCCCCGGCACGATCGAGGTCCTCGCCCTCGACCTGCGCGACGACGCCAGCGTGCTCCAGGCTGTCCACACGGCCATCTCCACGGCCGGGCAGCTCGACGTGGTCGTCAACAACGCAGGGGTCGGAGCCATCGGCCAGCTCGAGGCCTTCAGCGCCAGCCAGCTCGGGGCCCTGCTCGATATCAACGTGGTCGGCGCACAGCGAGTCACGCGCGCTGTCTTGCCACACATGCGCAGGCGCCGAAGCGGTCTCTTGATCCAAATTAGTGCCAGTTTGGGGCGCATGAGTATCCCCTTCGTCGGGCCCTACGCGGCCGGCAAGTTCGCGCTCGAGGCCATGTCCGAGATCCTCGCCTACGAGCTCGCGCCGACCGGCGTGGAGGTCTGCATCGTCGAACCGGGCGCCTTTGGCACCCAGTTCTTGAGCAGCGCCCAGAGCCCCGACGACGCCGAGCGGGTCGCCAGCTACGGCCCACTCGCGGATGCCCCCACCCAGATGCGGGCGGCCATGGGCGCCGCCCTGCGCTCGGGAGACGCCCCCGATCCACAGTGGGTCGCCGACGCGATCGCCGAGCTCATCGCCACGCCCGCGGGCAGACGGCCGCTGCGGACCGTCGTCGACCCGGTCGACGGGGCGGGCATCGAAGCCATGAACCGAGCCAGGGCCGAGATCCAAGCCGAGATCCACGCATCTTTTCACGATCGCGGCGGCCCTGAATGACGACCCCTCGGCAGACCGAGACTGCGCCCTCGGCCATCGGCCGGGCCCTCGACAATCTCATCCACCAGTTCGCCGATCCCTGGTCCTTCCTGCGCGAGATGATCCAAAATGCCATCGACGCGGGCAGCCCCGAGATCGAGGTGAACATCGAGCACCAGAGCCCGGGTCCGGGCGCCGGCGCGGACGACCCAGGCCTGATGATGGTCGAGATCCTCGACGCCGGCGCGGGCATGGACCGAGACATCATCGACAACCGCCTGACCCGCCTGTTCTCCTCGGCGAAGGACGGCGACTACACCAAGATCGGCCGTTTCGGCATCGGCTTCGTGTCCGTGTTTGCGATCGCGCCGGACCTGGTCTGCGTCGACACAGGCCGCTCGGGTGAGTACTGGCGGGTCCTGTTTCGGGCGGACCGCAGCTTCGAGCGCATCCGCCTCGACATGCCCGTGGAGGGGACCACGATCCGCATCTACAAGCGCGGCGGACCCGGCCAGGTCGAGGAGGCCCGGCGCCGCGCTGCGAAAGTGATCGAGTATTGGTGCAAACACGCCCGCGTCGAGGTCCACCTCGACGGCGTGTTGGTCAGCCGGCCCATGAGCCTCGACGCAGACTGTGTCATCGAGCACGAGGAGGAGGGCACACGCCTGCTCCTGGGTCTGAGCGAGGACCCCCACGCCCTGCACGGCTACTACCACGGCGGCCTGACCCTGCACGAAGAGCGCAGCGACGCGCTCCCCCACCTCAGCTTCAAGATCGACTCGCGCTACCTCGAACACACGCTCACCCGCGACAACGTGATCCGGGATGAGAACTACGACAAGGCCATGGCCATCGTCGCGCGCCTGGCTGCGACCCGCCTGGTCGAGACCCTGTTCGCGGCCCTCGAGGCCCAGGTCCTCGAGTTCGACCCGGACCCGAGCGCGGTCGATCCCGCGGCCGTCGAGACCCTGCGGGCTCTGTACGGCCACGCCCTGCGCGAGCGTCGACGCGCGGCCGGGGGCGGTCAGAAGCTGAGCGAGACCGTCGAGACTCGGCGGATCATCCCCACTGTGGACGGCCCGCCGCGCTCGCTCCGAGACTGCCGCAAGCTCGGGCGCGAGCAGCTGTGGACGGCCGCGGCCGCTTCTCCCGTCACCGCGGCCCTGCGCGCAAAGGGATCTTGCGTGGTCGACCTTCGGGCCGCGGGCGAGGTCTTGACCGACCTGCTCACCCTCCACACCAAGCGCGCCCCCCAGCGGGTCTCCAGCGTGTGCACAGCGATCCCGACCCCCGGCGGCGGCGACTGTGGCATCGACTCCGAACCTGGAGGCTGGGCCCCACTGCGGGCAGCCTGCGCCCACCTGCTCGACTCGGAGGGCGCCCGGGTGGCAGCCCTGCGCCTGGGTCACCTCGACTACCCCGAGTCTGCGGTCGCCGATCGGGTGGCGATCACCCAGGGCGAGTTCGGCGAGCTGACCCCGATCGAAGCGGCCGGCTCCCTGGCGACGGGCTGGCTGGCGGGCAAGCGCTGCGTGGTCGTCAACGCCGACCACCCCAGCGTCGGCCAGCTCCTCGAGCTCGCCCAGACCGAGCCCGAGCTCGCGGCCTACCTCCTCGTCAAGCTCCTCTACCTGCGCGCCGGTCCGCCCGAAGACCGGAGCGTCCACTCCCTCGACACCGCGCTCGCGACTACGGCTGCGGGCACGCGCTGGGAGCGACGAGGATGAGCGCCAGGGATCCGGCCCCGGGCGCCCCGGACCTGCTCGCCGAGATCATGACCGAGCTGCGGGCGGACGGCGCCCTCGACTCGGAGGGCCGCTTCACCCTCGATCGGGACCAAGCCCGGGCGAAGATGCAAAAATTCCAGCTCGCCGATGCGCGTCACTACGTGCTCGAGCTGGTCCAGTCGGCGAGCTTGCGCAGCGCCACCGCGATCCGCTTCGAGCTCGACGCCGACGACCTGCGCATGCACTTCGACGGCCAGTGCTTCGGTTCATGGGAGCTCGACGACCTCTACGGCTCCCTGTTCACGGACCAATGTGGTCCGCTCGTCGATGGCCTGCGCCAGCTCGCCCTGGCCCTCAATGCGGCCATGGGCATGAACCCCAAGTTCATCGAGCTGCGCAGCGGGTACGCCTCGCTGACCATGGTGCCCGGCGAGCCCGACCTCGCCCAGACCGACCTGCCCTATGCCGACGGGACCACCATCCACGTCCGCCAGCGCCTGAGCGCACGTGTGTTCCTGGACTTCTTTCGCAAGTTCAGCGGGCGCATGACCGAGGCTCAGGTGCTCCGCGATCGCTGTCGCCACGCCGGGCTGCCGATCTTCCTCCAGGGGGAACGCATCGACCGGGGCCGCAACAAAGACCGGCGCCAGTTCCCCGAGCTCACGATGGTCGAGGTCGCCGTCAGCGGGGATGGATTCACCGGCGCGCTCGCCCTGTCCGGCATCGACGAGCCCGCGACCTTGAGGCTGGTCAAAGACGGCGTGTGGATCGACCGGCGGACCGTGCCCGAGTGCGGCCGCTACATTCGGGCCGTGGTCGAGTGCCCCGGGCTGCGCAAGGACGCCTCGCAGGCCAAGATCGTGTCCGACGCGCTCGTCCAGGACATCGTCGCGCACCTCGAGCGGGCGCGCTGGGACCTGTGGCAGGCCGCCGTCGAGGCGGCCGACTCGGGCGCGCTCTCGCCCGAGTCGACCCTCGAGGTCATGGCGTGGCTGCGCGAGCAACTCCTCGACACGGCGAAGCTCCAGCAGATCCGTTCCCAGGGCGGGGCCATGGCGCTGTGTAAGCGCGTGACCTGGACCGACGCCCGCGGCGATAGTCCCTGCGTCACCCTCTTCGACTTGATCGAGCTCGTCCGTCGCGGCCAGGCCCCGCAGTACGCGATCGACGACTTCCCCCTGTTCGAGGCCGAGGCGCCGCCCGTGGTCCGGCTCGAGAGCCACGCCGACGGCCGCCGCATCGCCCGGCTGCTGGGCGCGTTCACCGACTGCACCCCAGAGCTGCGCGATGCTGTGCAACACCAGCAGGGGCGCGCGGCCTGGCTGCTCCGCCCCGGGGCCCCTGTCCTCGCACAGAGCCCCCTGGCCGTCGCCGACTTCGACTTCGAGCTCGAGTTCGGGCGTGTCCACGGCCAGGTCGGCATCGACCAAGATCTGATCCTGCGCCCGGGTCTCGACCTCCCCCTGCGCGCCTCCCTGTTCAAGACCGGGCACTTGCTCCGCCGCCTCCAGGTCGACATCGATGTCCCCCACCTGCGCCTGGCGATCGAGGCCGAGTTCAGCCCGAGCTGGGTGTTCGACGACGCCAACCGTGACGCCGACTTCAGCCGTGCCCTCCTGCACGCCCTCGCCCACCTCCAGACTCCCCTCTGCCTCGTCCACACCAGCGCGGCCGAGGTCGGCCCCGAGGCCAGCGGCAGCGCGCGGGGGCTCATCAAGCGCTGGCTCGGGCTCCTGCTCGTGGCCAAGAACCGCAAGCGGGCGCTGCTGGCCCTCGAGGTCCCCGCCAGGGTCATCCAGGCCTGGACTCCCGACGGCCTCTCCCTGCTCCCTGCGCTGGCTCCCAGCGCGATCTCGACGACGGCCCCCGCCGCTGCGAACGAGCCCCCTCCGCTCTGCGACATCCCCCTGTTCATCGACTTCGGGGGCGCCCCCCTCACGCTGCGCCAGCTGGCGCAGACCTTCTCGCGCACAGGCGAGGTCCCCTACATCCCCTGGTCGACCAAGCGCGAGCCCCTCACCGCGCTCCACGGTGTCGCCCGTCTGGGTATCAACGACCTGGCGATCGTCCGTGCGATCTTCGGCAGGAACGCGGTCGCACCCTGCCTCGACAAACTCGATCGCGCCCGGGCCAAGGCTCGACACCTGGCTCGACCGAGGGTCACGATCGAGGCTGCCCAACGTGAGCAGCTGGCCGTCCTGAACACCCGCGGCCTCGACCGAGCGGGAGTCCGCCCTGCCCTGCGCAGCTTGCCCGCCGGTGGTGGACGCACGGGCTTCGTCGTGTGGGCCCCGCCTGCCGACCTCACTCGGCTCGAGGTCGACGCGGGCGCCACCATCGAGCTCCACCATCTCCAGCGGCCCCTGGCTACGGTCGCCCTCCCCCTGGGTCTCGGCTACCTGCGCGCGGTCGTCGACGACCCCTCGCTGCAGCCCGACTCGGAGTGGCTCGAGGTCGTTCAGGACCGAGCCTACAGCGCCCTGATGACCGAAATCCGGGCCTGCGCCGCGCAGCTCGTCCGAGCCCTGTGCGCCGACTTCGAGGCCGCGAATCCGGGCGTACGCGCGGTCCTGGGCCACCTCCTGTTGGCCGCCCTCGTCCACGAGCCCCCGCCCATGGGCGGCCCCGAGGGTGAACTGCACACACTCGTCGACGCCCTGCCGCTGCTGCGCACGACCGACGACCAACACCTCAGCCTGGCCCAGGCCGGCGCCCTCTTGCGCGAGCACGGCGGGCTCGACGTGGTCCCCTCCGACCATTCCGGGACGCGCCCCCAATCCCCTCCGATATCACCTCCCATATCACCTCCCATATTGGCCCTGAACACCGACCAGCGCGACGCCCTCGAGCACATCCTCGACACCTCGCTCGGCGACGGCCGCGATCGACTCCGCCTGACTCGCTTCTCCGCCCTCGCCGAGCTCCCGATCGCCGGGGACCCGGTGCTCGAAGCCGACGCCGTGTTCGAAGCCCGAACGATCTCCGGCGGCGCGCTCGAGGGTCAAATAGCGATCTCCCGGACCCGCGAACCCGGGGAGATGCACCTGACCCTGTGCACCGCCGGGCGCATCATCGCCGAACTCTCGCGCCCCTCGGCCCTGCCCATCGACGCCGTGTTGACGGTCCACGATCTCCCCCTGCACCCCGATCTCGGCGTCGACGAGGACAGCAAGGTGGTCCACAGCCTCCTGCGCCGCTGTCGGCGAATGGCGCCCAAGCTCGCCCTCGACCTCTGCGCCCGCTTCGACACCCTCGCAGAGGAAGAGCGCGCCCAGGCCGAACTCGCGCTCGGGGCTCACCTCGCAGCCGAGCTCGAAGACTTCCACCGCCGAGCCGTCCGCGAGCGCGCAGTCGCAGCCATCCAGGCCCTGCCCCTGCTCACCGACCTCTGGGGTCGACGCTGGAGCTGCGACCAGGCCCTCGCCTTCAGCGTCGACCCGCTGGAGGTCCTCGACAGCGTGCGACCCAGCGACCCCCCGGGCCGCAGCGCCGCAGCCATGGGCCGGCTGATCTTGCTCGTGGGTCCAGGCGAGCGCGCCTTCCTCGAACGCCTGTGTTCCCTGAGCAGCCTCGATGGGCGCTGGCCCGAGGTCCGCCGGGCCCTCACCGAGCTCACCGCGATCCCCCTGTTCCAGCCCCCCAGCGCCCACGAGCTCGAGCGCGACGCCATCTTGGTCCACCGGGCCCAGGCCGCCGGTGGGCTCGAGGTGCTCATGTGGCTGCCCCGGGGTCACGCGCCTTTGGCCGGGCCCACCGAGCCCACCGAGTTGGGTTGGACGGGCTGGACCTACGCCCGCGGTCCCCGAGCCAGCGACCTCCCCGGCCTGTTCCCTGCGCTGTGCTGCCGAGCCGCGATTCGAGGCAGCAAGGCGCCCCCGAACCCCGACTTCGGTGGCGCCCCGCTGACCGCCAAACAACACGCGGGTCTCGCCCGCCAGGCCATGGTCCTCTACAACGTCCTCGCCGGCCGCCTCGAGTCCGGCGAAATAGAACATGCGGACGAGCCCCGAGCCCTCGAGTACCTCGCCCGCATCCACTGGTTCCTCTGTGAGCACAGCGAAGAGGAACCCTGGGTCGGCCTCGGCAAGCGCACACACAGCCTGCGCGAGCGCCTCGATCGCCTGCTGCCCAAACCCCTGGTGGCGCTCGCGGCTCGACACATGAGCCTGCCCTCCGGGGCCCCCTCACGGGCGCCGGACGCCCTCAGGCGACCCGACTCCACAGGCTCCACAGGGCCCCCGACTTCGAGCGACCACCACCTTGGTGCTCGAACCTCTCCCTCTCCCGACGGGGCCCCCCTCCACAGCCCGGCTCGAGCGAATCTCGTGACTCCGGCCATCGAGCACAGCCCCGAGGACGCCCTCCTGCTCGCCCTGTTCAGCTCCCTCGAGTGGGCCCGAGGTCGGCACATCGGCCTCCTCGACACCCTGGCGCTCGAAGATTTTCGAGTCGGCCAGAGCCTCGGCGGCGGCATCGTCGAGCCCGAGGGCCACCGCTTCGTGCTTCGTCCCGAGCACCCCATCATCGCCCGCCTCCTGACTCCGGGGCCCATCGATCCCGTGGACCTCGCCTTCCTCACCGCCGGCGTCTACACGCTCCTGAACATGGTGAGCGACCAGATCAGCGACGACGACGAGCGGGCCTTCGTCGCCCACTTGGCCCTCGAGCTCACCTCGACCCGACCCCGGAACTAGCAGCCGGCGGCGAGGCTCAGCAGTCGACTTCGTCGCTGCCGTCGGCGCAGTCGGCCTCGCCATCGCAGACCCAGTTGTCGGGGATGCTCTCGCCGCTGCCGCAGGTGTAGGGGTCGGGCAGCGTGAAGCCGTAGCAAGCCTCGGTGATCAGCACCGAGTACTCGTAGGGGAGAGTTTCGCACTCCAGGTCGAGCTTCGTGTAGTACTCGTCTGTGCATTCGAACTGGATGTCCACGTCGCAGGACGCCGCGGCGAGGCAGTCCGCGTACTCACGGGCGAGGGCCGTGTTGCACTCGAAGTAGGGCTTCGCGCCGCTGTGTCCGTCGAGGGCTTCGGCTGTGCAGTCGGCGAGCGGCGGTGGTTCGCTCGGACCCCCGTACGCTGCCCAGCAGTACTCGACGCTAGCGTACTCGCCAGCCTCGACCTGGCACGCACAGTCGATCAGGGTGACTTCGTCGAGGGAGGCGAGGAAGTCGAGGTAGAGCTGGCCGACCTCGCCGAGTTCATCCGATGCGCATCCGGGCGCGAGCAGGGTCGAGAGCAGGGTCAGGCAGGCGAGCGAGCGCAATCTCGTGGTCATGGGATCATGGTCTTCCATATCCCAGCATGAGCGCAATGGAAGATGTTCGAAGTGAGACTAAAGATGTGGCCCGAGTGCAACTTAGTGCATTTGCACCTATGCGGCCGAGTCTTCAGCCTACCCAGAGCCTTCAGCCTACCCAGAGCCTTCAGCCTACCCAGAGCCTTCAGCCTACCCAGAGCCTTCAGCCTACCCAGAGTTCGCTGAGCGGCCCTTGGGCCACACGCGAGGCCGGGTTGGCGTGACCAAAGTCGTCGGTGGGTGAGCCTGCGCCGTGCAGCATGGTGTTGAACAGGTTCGAGGTCTGTCGGTTGTTGGCGTGGCCCGCCTTGGGGTAAGTCACGCTGCGCCCGTCCGTCAAGAATCCCATGTTGTTGCCACCGAGCATGAGCGTAGCGAACTCTTCGGCGTTCGAGTGGTGCTTCTCGCCGTTGTCGGACATGTACAGACACAAGGTGTTGTCGAGCATGGTCCCGCCCTGTTCGGGGACGGCCTCGAGGGCCCGGGCGACGCGACACATCTCGCCCACGTAGCGCTTACTGAGCTCGTGGAGGACCTGATAAAACGGGTCTCCGTAGCCGTGGCGAAGGTCGTGGCCCCCGAGGACCTGGCCCCCGGGGTAGAGGTTGGCGAGGGTCGGAAATTCCTGAGACCAGTAGTAGCCCCCCGATCCCAGCGAGACGACCATGACGTTGGTGAGGCCGCCCAGGAGCGCCGCGATGGCGATGTCGACGTGCATGCCCAGGCGCTCGAGGGGCGACTCCGAGGTGTAGGGGTCAGGGTCGAGCTCGCCAGGCTCGGCCGGTTTGACCGCGGCCAGGGCGTCTTGCATGCCTTCGATTTTCTCGTCTCGGGCGATCATCTCGAGCACGGAGGCCTCGTAAGTCTCGAGCTTCTCGCGCCCCCGGGAAGACGGCACCGAGCCGGCGAGCTCGAGCTGGACGTCCTCGAGGGAGAACTCGAGCAGATCCTTGCGGGCCTGGAAGTCGGCCCCCGCTTGCCCCGCCGACACCGAGCCGAAGAGGGTGCTGAAGGCCGCCGCGGGGTCGAGGAGGATCGGCGCGGGCTTGCCGGCCTCGAAGGCGCAGGTCGAGTAGTTCAGGGGTGTCGACCCGGCGCCGATGCCCACACGCACGGCGTCGAAGGGGGCCGCGCCGCGGACCCCGGGGATCTGAGCGAGGACGCTCTCGATGGTCGGTCCGCTGGGGCCGCCGATGGCCTTGCTCACGCTGAGGGCCCCGTGGTCGGTGGAGTGGCCGCCGCCGAGGTTGGTCGCCGAGAGGCCCAGCACCAGGGCCGCACGGTCGACGAGAGAGATCTGATCCTGAGCCCCAGCCAGCGCACTCAGGGCGATGGCTTCGCTCAGCGGCGGGGCCTGGAGCAGCACGGGGTCGGCGTGGGCGTAGTCGCGGTTGGACTCGATGGGACCGCCAGCGATGTCCTCGAGCGCCGTCAGGGTGCTCGGGTCCCGCAAGCACGCGGGTCGGGTTCCGTTGCCCTCGAGGAAGATGACAAAGCGCTTGGGGCAGCCGTCCAAGAGCGGATTCACGGGCCCCGGGGGCTCCCCGCGCCTGCCCAGCGTCGCTCCGGTGAACAGGGCGGTGCCCGCAAGTAGCCCAGAGGTGGCGAGGAATTTTCGTCGATTGATGGTCATGGCAAGTTCCTCGGAGGGCTCAGTCTTGGACGCGAAATTGGAAGCTCTCGCTGTTGAACAGGGCCGTCAGCAGGGCCGTGAACGAGCCCCCGCTGTCGTCGTAGGCCTGCTCGAGGGAGACCATGGTGCAGGCGTCGGCCATGGTCTCTTCGCGACCGGAGAAGTAGCGGAAGGTCTGGCGGATGAAGCAGCGCTTGGCGTAGGGAGAGGCGCCCAGGCGCTCGCTGAGATCGATGGCCGAGCCGACCGGGCCGTTGAGCTCGGGCGAGGGCATGTCGACCAGCACGCTGGCCCCGTTGGGCGCCGCGCCGTGATCTTCGATGCGGACGAAGCCCGCGTGATTGTAGATCTCGAAGGGGTAACCCAGGGGATTCATGAACTGGTGGCAGCTCCAGCAATAGGGGTCGGTGTCGAGCTGTTCAGAGATGCGCTGGCGCGCCGAGAGCTGCTTGGACTCCTCGCTCAGGGCCGCGTCGACATTGAGCGGCAGGTCCGGGATGTCCTGGCACAGGAGCTCTTCGCGGATCCACTTGCCGCGGTGGACCAGGTTGGGATCGTTCTCGAAAGACAGGGCGTGGGCGCCGAGCCACGCGGGGTGGGTGAGCACGCCGGCGCGCTCTTGCTCGGGCAGCTCGATCCACCGGTCCTCACGGGTCTGCTCCGTGACCCCCGCGACGTTGTAGACCTTGTTCATGTGTGCGGTCGACTTCCAGATGCTCGTCTCGCCCTCTTGGTAGCCGGCGGTGGCGGGGGTGTAGAACATGCGCGAGGTCAGCAGGGTCTCGAACACCTCTGTATCACTGACGAGGATCCTCGCTATCATGTCGTCGAGTTGCTCGACGAGGGTGTTCTCGTAGCCGTAAAAGGGTTTTACGAGGTTGTGGTAGCTCTTCTCGACGCCCGTGAGCTCGGTCCAGGCCGAGGTCGCCGCGACCTCTACCTTGGGTGGCCGGTCGGCGATCCCGCCATAGTCGAGCCACTCGCGGAAGAAGGCTCGGACGCCCATGGCCATCCAGTACTCTCCGCGGTTTCCCCAATCGCGGTCGTCTCCGCGCTCGAGGTGGAGATCCTCGCGCAGCTCGTCGAGTCCCCCGATGAACTCCTGGACGAGCATGCCGACGATCTCTGGATCTTGGATGCTGCCGTCGGCGGCTGCGTCGGCGAACCCGCCGAGGTGGCCGTCGACGTCGCCCTTGGACCAGTAGAGGTGCTTGCGGCGGACGCTGGGCGCCCGGGGAGCCGTCTTGGCCACGGCGTAGGCCATGGACTGAGCGAGCTCCCAGTTGCCCAGGCGCGCGCGGCCGTACTCGTCGATGGGGCCCTCGCCCAGCTCGCTGCGGTGCAGGGCGTCGACGGTCATCCACGCGGCCGCAGCCGTGGCCTCGATGGTCTGGGCCCGGCCTTCGACGCCGATCTCGTCGGCGAGCACGTTCTGTGCGAAGTCGTAGAGGCGATCGACCTGGGCCTCGGTAGGTGGGCGGTAGTGGACGCCGCGCTCGAGCAGGCGCTGGAGAAAGTAGCGTGTGCACTCGGGCGAGGGATCGGCGTCATCAAAGAAACACTTGGTCTCCGGGTCCTCGGTGACGGTGCGGATTGCGTTTCCGTCGTAGCTGTTCTTCTTGGTCCAGGCGTAGCCCGCGTCGACGACGGTGTCGACGTAGAGCGAGAGCAAGCTGGGGTCGAGGGACTCGCCGTCGGCGTAGCTCGAGTAGCGGTGGTCGGCCCGGGCGTAGAGCGGATTGCGGTCGAGGTTGGTGCCGTGCCAGCTGCCGACGTTGCGGGTCCACGAGTAGCGGTCGAGGAGGCGCAGGTCCGCGGGGGGCATGGCCGGGGCGCCGTTGCAGGTGAACAGCTCGTCCTGGTTCAAGGCGTTGCCCGAGGGTTCGCCCTCCTCGCCGCCCTCGCTGTCGCCGGTGGTGTCCGTGTCGGATCCGGAGTCCGTGCTCGAATCGCCGTCGCTCTCATCGTCGCCGCTGTCACTGGCGCTGCTCCCAGACGGACAGCCCGTCGTGAGCGCCAGCAAACCCGCCGTCAATGTGAACTTCAAGCCAAGCTCATCGCTCCTCAAACCCATGCCACTGGATCTATCACGACAGTTTGCAAAGGGGGGTGACCTGTTCCCACGACCAGGATGATGGTGTGCTCGCCAGTGAGCCCATCAGGGGTCGCTGTCGTTTGGACGCAGTGACACACGACGGTATCGTGTGTCACTGCGCAGACTGGGCGCTCAGGGCAGCCAGACCAGGGCACCCTCGGCCTCGACCGAGATGCTCTCTTCGCTCGCCAGGTCGGTCAAGTGGGTCTCGTTCTCGGTCCGCCAGGCGAGGCAGCGCTCCTCGGGGTCGACCTCCAAGGTCGAGGCGATGTTGGATTCAAAGCTGATCTGCAGGGGCGGGTCGAGGCGGACAAACTGCGTCATGCTGCCGGCGACCGCCTGCGCGGGTGGGTCGACCCAGTCGACCTGGGGGCAGAAGGTCTCGCCGAGGCCCATGGTTCCAAAGGCGAAGGTGTTGGCGGACAGGGTGAAGCCCTCGATGTCCTCGATGGCGGTCGCGGGCAGCCCGACCGGCGCCCACTCGTCGGAGTCTGGGTCCCAGGACATCATGCGTGCGGCACCGGCATCGCTGAGCTCGAACAGGACGCGGCCCTGGCCGTCGACGAGGTTGGAGGGGAGGTAGCAGTCGAAGGCGTCGAGGTCGGCCGGGAGCTCGGGGTCGATCGTGAGCAGCTCCCACGAGTCGACATCGAGGCGATACAGGCGATGGGTGTTCGCCCCGACGAAGACGCCGGCGAGCAATCGGTACTTCCCTGCGCTGCCCTCCACTCGCCAGTTGACGGCGTCCGGCAGTTCGAAGGTCTGGACAGACTCTGGGGTGCCACGGACGAAGGTGTCCGAGTCGGGAGACAAGATCTCGACCGCCCCGTCGTTGTAGTTCCACCACCCGGTGCTCGGGCCGACGGGAACCCAGCCTCCGTCGATGTCCGCGAACCCCGAGCCGACACCGTTGGATCGGTGGCCAGGGATCCAGCCCGAAGCCGGCGAGCCCGAGGGAGCGAAGTCGGCGAGGGTGATCACCGCCCCGCCATCGACCGGCTCGATGTAGACGCCGTCGGATTGGTCGAGCGCAGCCGTGACGATGCCGTCGGGGTCGACGTAGAGCCGTTGGACGACTCGAGCGAACTCGAGCTCGTAGATGAGCACGTCGGAGCCGCGTGGGTACAGGCGCAGGACCGAGCCCTGGACGAACTCGCCGTTTTCCCAATACGATTCGCTGGTCGCCACGATGAGATAGTCCTCGCTGGCGGCGACCCTGACGGTCGTGCCCATGCCCAGCGGGCCCGGCACGGAGAGGTCGAAGGGCTCGGCCCCGGGCTCGAATACGTGCACGGTCGAGGCTGGGCTGTCGGCCATGGCGAATCCGACCTCTCCGAGGCAGGGTTCGGGGAGCTCGCCGGTGGTCGAGCCCGAGTCGGACTCGGCGCTGTCTTCCGAGTCGGATTCGGAGTCGGACTCGGACTCGGAGCTGGCTTCGGAGTCGGACTCGGACTCGGAGCTGGCTTCGGTGCTGGACTCGGACTCGGACTCGCCGTCGGTCGTGGTCCCGACCTCGTCCTCCGATCCGCCGTCGTCGGTCTCGCCTCCGTCGCTCCCGATCGAGCTGGACCCGCAGGCTGAGGTCGCGAAGAGCAAGGCGGCGAAGGTGGCGTAGGACAGGCGATAAGTCGAGAGCATGGACCCATGCTGGGGCCTGCAGACTGTCGTGACAATCGAGATTATCGATATTAGATTATACTGATCTAATTTATTATCACCTCACCCGTGCGTGGGTCGACGGCGCCCGAGTCGTGTGGCACTCCGGCACGCTCAGGCCAAGAGCACGACAGTTGCCTAAACGATACGGTGGAGCGATCCTCGAGGGGTGACTCAATACGCTGTAATTCGAACAAGCAAGGACAACCGCGAGTGGATCTGGTCGGAGCTGGGGGAAGGTCGCCTTCGCCAAGGGTGGGGATGGCTGCCGGAGCAAGACCTCGATCTGATCTATGAGAAGCGCAACCGAGGTGAAGACCTGAGGCCGGAAGAGAAATCTTCCTGGCGCAGTCGCAGGATGCTCGGCAAGACGTGGAACGGGCTGAAGGTCGGTGACGTGGTGGTCTCTCCCAACCTCCCGGAACAGGGCAAATGGGTGCTCATGCGCGTCGCTGGCGAGTACCGCTACGACCGGCCCCCCGGCAAGAGCGAGACCGACGAGCCCGGGGACTTCGGCCACATCCTCCCCGTCGAGCCCGTGAAGGTGGGGGGTAAGATCGCCGTCATCGATCCCAGCAGCCCCTTCGTGGATGCACGCCTGCGCGGCACCATGCGCACGATGAGCCGGATCTGGGGCATCGATCATCTCGCGGAGGCCGTGAAGCGCCTCACCAAGGCCATCGCGTCCGGCGAAGACACGTCGGTCAGACAGAGTCCCGAGCAGCGCAGGACAGGCTTCCTCGATGCTGTCCGGGAGCAGGTCAGCGACGTGGTCTGGAGCCGCCTCCACGAGACCTACCGCGGCGCTGAGTTCGAGCATCTGCTCGTGCTGCTCCTCGAGTCTGTCTACGGGGAGGGAAGTGTCGAGCACAAGGGAGGGCCCCGCGAGAAGGGGGCGGACCTGATCGTGACCACGAAGGGGCCGCTCGGACTCGTGTTCAAGACGGCGGTCCAGGCCAAGCTCTACGACGGCAAACAATTCGATCTCCACCCGGTCGAGCAACTCAGATGGGCCCGGGACAACCACGGCGTCCAAGCCGGCGTCGTGCTCACGACCGCGGAGGAGGTCAGCCAGGAAGTGCAGGAGGCGCTGACGAAGGCCGCCGAAGACCTGCAGATCGATGTTCGTGTTTGGGTTCGAGATGACTTCGTGCGCCTGCTGCTCCGCTATCTGGGCCAACAGGGGCCAACAGGGGCGATCGATCGGTAGCCGGGGCCCCACAGCGTCGACATTGTCAGCGCGAGGACGCAGCGGCGAAGTCTGGCCCGCGATCGCGGGCCAGACTCACCGGCTCAAGGCGCCGCGCCCTGGTCGACCCAGTCTACGAGGAGCGCCTGCTCGGCCGCACTCAGGGGACCGTTGGGCGCGTCGGCGGGGGGCATCGACTTGCCGTTGCCCCGTCCCTGCGTGTCCATCAGTTTTTGGACCATGTAGCTGTTCTGGCTGTCGCCGGGCACCACGCGAGCGACACCAGGCGCCTGCTTCGACGCCACGTCGACGAGGTTGTCGAAGGCCACCTGGGCGTTGGGCATGGGCAGGTCGCCGGGCGAGTTCGACACATGGCAGCTGCAGCCGTCGACGAAGATGGGATAGACATCGACCGCGAACGACAGCGCCTGTTCAGTCTCACCGGACTCCTCCATCGACGTGTCCGTGTCGGACTCGCTGGACTCGCTGGACTCGTCGGACTCGCTGGACTCGGTGTCGGTGTCGCTCGTCGCGTCGTCACTCGTGCCCTCGTCGCCGAGGGTGTCCTCGTCACCGCGGGTGTCCTCGCCGCCGAGGGTGTCCTCGCCGCCGAGGGTGTCCTCGTCACTGGCGTCGTCGGTGCACGCCAGCGCAGGGGTCGTCGATAGGGCCAGGGTGAACAACAGGGGGAGGGGGCGAGAACGATGCATGCCGGGACTCGTCGATGTTGTGGCGTCGGGGGCAAATCGGGGGCGGAGGCCGCTCATGACAGCCAGCTGCCCCGGCCCCAGACGGGCAGCTCGATGCTTTGGCCGGTGGACCCGCGCCAGGCGCGGGGGGCTACGAGCTGAGTGGAAACGGCGATCGAGGCGTCAGTTTGGGCATGGGCTACTGGCTGTGAGCCAGCAATAGGAGAAGCCATGCGACCATGCTGCGGCGTTGGGACCGTCAGCACAATCGGCATTAAAAATACTTTATAATATAGATTATGTTCACAATCATTTGCGGGCAATCAGCCCGACGAGGCTACCAGGGTCGTTCTATGCCCGATCAGTGAGCGATCTGCCCTCGATCGAGAACCCGCACGAGACTCCCCTCGTCTCCGACGCGGTGCGGGCGTCGATCGACACCTTGGTCGAACACCTCGGCGCGCTGGGGAGCTGGGATCGAGCATGGTGTCGACGGGGGTGTCGCACTACGCTGGACCCCGTGAGCGAGGTACAGATCCGCGAGTACACCCCTGACGACGCCGAGGCGGTCCTGGCCTTGAACGAGGCCAACCGACCGGCCGTCGGCGCGCTCGACCTCGCGGGTCTCGGCGCGCTCGTCGAAGAGGCGGTGTGGGTCCCGATCGTCGTGCTCGAGGGCGAGGTCGTCGGCTTCGCCATCTTGCTGGCCGAGGGCGCGGGCTACGAGAGCCCAAACTACCGGTGGTTCTGCGCTCGCCACCGCAGCTTCCTCTACGTCGATCGCATCGCCTTTGGCGAGGGCGCCCAGGGGCGGGGACTCGGGTCGCGGCTCTACGCCCTCGCCGTCGAGCGAGCGCGGCGGCACGGTCGGCCGATGATGTGCGCCGAGGTCAACACCCTGCCCCCCAATCCGGGCTCGTACCGCTTTCACGTCCGCGCCGGTTTTGTCGACGTCGCACACATGCGTCCCTATCGGCCCGACAGCGAGGTCGCCATGCTCGAGCGCCCGGTCCCTAAGTAGGGGTCGATGTGCCGAGTCGCGCCCGATGCCTCGCCCGATGCCTCGCCCGATGCCTCGCCCGATGCCTCGCAAGGGCCAGTTTCAGGACTGACCACGGGCTGTCAGACATTGAAGTCGATCGCGGCCCCGCAGTCGGGGCAGACGTAGTGGAGGGCGCCGGCGCCGACCAGCTGGTCGTTGGCCGTGTCCCAGCACAGCGCGGTGTGGCCGGCGGGGCTGGCCCCATCCTTCGCGGAAGTTCGCGGGTATCCGGCTCCTTGGCGAGCTGAATCAGCGTCCATCGACTCGCACGACCTGAAGCACGCCGTCGAGCCACATGTAGCTGGCGTCGACGCCGGCGTCGACGTGGCAGTTCATGCATCCCGTGCTGCTGACCTGGTGGACGTCGGCCCCCGCGGCGATCTGATAGGTCGCCATGAACGACTCCATCGAGGTGTTGCGCGAATGGGGCGGCTCGATCGTGAAGCAGTCCGTGCTCGGCCCTGCCCCGGGCTCGCCGGTGCCGGGATCTATCATCGCGCAGACTTGGGTGGCGACCTCCGTCAGAGCGTCGGCCTTGCGGCCGTTGGCGGGCCACTGGGTCGTGACCAGGCGGTAGTTGGACCAGGGGTTGTCGCGGCCGAGGGCGGCCGCGAAGGCGTCGTTGAGATCCGTCGCCAGCACCGGATCGAGGCGAGTGACCTGACTGCGAAAGGGCTCGCCCGCCGGGTCGAAGTGCGCCGCGCGGATGCGGTTGAAGGCCACGTTGCGACAGCGGGGATCGGCGCGCAAGAAGGGTACTCCCGAGCAGCTGTCGGGCTCCTCGACGCGCGGGTCGAAGAAGCTCCACACCTGACCCGCGCCCGCCGGGATCGGAGCCTCGCTGTCGTTCCCGTCGTTACCGGGCACGTTGTCGATGTGTTCGAAGGTCGACCACACCCACTGCGGCGCCCACCAGGTCTTGTGGGCGACGTGGAGCCCGACCAGCCCGAGCGTCGCTCGGCGACATTGGGCCTGCCCCGAGTCATCGTGATCGTAGATCCACCCGCTCTGGGTGACGTAGCGCGTGGCCTCGTCCTGGTAGCTGCAGCCGTCCTCGTCACCCTCGACACACAGCTCGCGCCAGGCGGCCTTGATCTCGATCGCCCCGACCGGACCCCCCTCCCCGCTGCGACCCGCGGGGAGCACCACCGAGCGCGGCGGCCGATCAAAGGGTCCGGCGGGGGTCAGGTTGGCCGTATCCGCGAAGCCCGATGTAGTGATGAACTCGAACTCATCACGGTTGACGCGCACGGCATAGCGAACCAGGCGCTGGTTCTGATCGATCAGGGTCCCAAAGTTTCCGGCGAAGGCCTGTCCGAGTTCGTCGGCCACGACGGCCGAGCGGCTCTTGCCGGCCATGAACAGCACCTTGTCGCCGGGCCCGAGCGCGTCGCAGCCCTTGCCCTCGGGGGGCTGTTGAGCACGGTTCCAGCCGTACTTGGCCTGCCACTCGGGGCTCGAGGGCTTCCAGCTCACGTCCCCGCTCTGCATGAACTCGTAGGCTTCCTTGTAGGTCTCCCACACGACCGGGCGCAGCTGCCCTTCCTGGCGGTCGCCCTCGCCCTCGCCCTCGCCCTCGCGCGCGCCGATCCTTGCGCTCGTGTCCGGTTCGCCGCGGGAGTCCGTCTTCGCGGGCCAACTCAGCGCGACGAAGGTCCGCCACGAGAGGCAGTCGAACAAGCGCTGGCGCTGCGCTTTGGGCAGGCTCATGGGGTCGACCCCCACGTCGTGGGGCAGGTCGGGGCTCAGCGAGTCCGCTCGGACATCCTCACACAAGTCGGCGGGGCTCGGCGTCGGCGACCCGGGGGGCGTGGGACCAACGAAGCTGGGCTGTTCGGCCCGAATGAGGCGATCGAGGGTGCGCACGTAGTCGGTGTCGTAGGCCGGAGAGTGGCAGTTGACACAGAAATCTCGGGCCCGATGTTTGGCGACGAAGAACTCGTTTTCGTACACGCAGCCCAGCTCGTCGTCCGCGCAGGTCATGGGCTGAGGCAGACACTTTCCGGGCTCGGCTTCGGCGACCCCAGGGGTCGGCGCGGCTTCGTCACAGTTGCCCTCGCAGGTCGCCCAGTCGACCTTGGGAGAGCGGGTCATGAACAGCTCCCACTGCCAGGATCCCCCCAGGCACTGCTTGCCGTCAAAACGTGCCCCGGGTCGCCCGTCTCGCTCGACATCACAAAAATCGCCGCCGGCGTTATAGAGGACGGTCGTCACCCCGACCTTCGCCTGCTCCTCCGAGCAGCCAAAGTAGTTGTCCTTGACGATCAGCGATCCCGGGGGGAACTCGACTCGCACCGAAGGATCGGCCAGCGCAGCGTCGACGGCTTGCCTGGCCAGCTCGTTGACATAGGTGGTCGCCCAGCGCCCGTGGACCGGCATGTCGAGCCGCATGAGCGCCTCTGTCTTTGGAAACACACTGAGCGTGGGTCGCTCACGCTCGACGAGCGCGTAGAGCTGCTCGTGGCTGAGCGCGCCCGTGGCGGCTGGTTGGGGATCCTCGCTATTCTCTTCGGTTTTTGTCTCGGTGTGGGTCTCGGCCGTCGTCCGAGCATCACCGTCATGACTTGGTGATGCCTTGCAGCCCCCGGCCGTCGACATCAAGAGCGCCCCCAGACCGATCCCTCTTCCGACCCATTTCCCGGCCTCTATTCCGGCCTCTATTCCGGCCTCTATTCCGGTCTCTATTCCACTGTGCCGACCCATCGCCACCAAGGTGACATGAGGGCTGTGCGTGACGCCAGTTGTTTTTGCCGCATGAGCAGATGCTGTTTCCATCACAAATTGGCTCGGACACGAGCGCCTACTCGGAGGAGAACGTCGCTCGATCTTCGCTGCGCGTGGGTCACTGTTTCACGCCGCGTGGCCCTCGTCTGGAGAATGGTGTCGCCCCGGACTCGTGGGCCAACGACACATAGAGAATGATGTGATCCAAATACCAAAAGGCCACGCAAGAGAGAAAGCCTGAACCGGATCCCGCTTTTACACAGGGGATCCGGCCAAGTTCACAGCAACGTTATCGGCCCCGCCTCAGCCCCCGCGCCTGCGCTGCTTATCCTTGAGAGCGCGGCGGACGTGCTTGGCGAAGCCGCGCTCATAGTCACGCCGGGCGTGCTCGCTGGCCCGCCTCGCGGTCGCGGCTTGCTCGTCCGCGAGCCGGGCACGGGCGTCGACCCGGCGGGGATCGAGGGTCCCGGCGTCGACGGCCTCGCGCACGGCACAGCCCGGCTCGCTGTCGTGGGCGCAGTCGGAGAAGCGGCAGCGGCGGGCGACCTCGGCGACCTCGGCGAAGGTCAGGTCGAGCCCCTGCCCCTCGCCCCACAGCCCGACCTCGCGCAGGCCCGGGGTGTCGATGACCAGCTTGCCGCGGCCGGGGAGGTAGAGCAGCTCGCGGTGGCTGGTGGTGTGTCGGCCCTTGCCGTGGGCGGCGCTGACCGAGCCCGTGGCCATGACCGGCCCACTGCCGCTCCCACTGTCGAGCCCACTGAGGTAGTTGACCAGGGTCGACTTGCCGACGCCCGAAGAGCCGACGAAGGCGAGGGTGCGCCCGTGTTCGAGGGCCCGGTCGAAGGCCTCGAGTCCGATGCCGGCGAGGACGTCGAGGGCGAGGACCTCGACGTCGAGGGCGACGTTCTTGGCCGCGGCGAGGCGCTCGGCTCGGAGCGCCTCGTCGACGAGCCCGGCCTTGGTCAGGAGGACGATCGGCTGCGCGCCACCCTCGTGGACCAGGCTCAGCCAGCGTTCGATTCGGCCGAGCTTGAAGTCGCTATCGAGGCCACAGGTGACCAGGACCAGGTCGAGGTTGGCGGCGAGGACCTGGGCCCGTCCATCGCCGCCCGCGGCTCGACGGGTGAGGCTGGTGCGGCGCTCGAGCACCCGACGGATCCGCAGCTCGCCGCCGTCCTCGCGAACGAGCACCCAGTCGCCGACGACCGGCGGGGTCTTGCGAGCGACCCGCTTGGGGAGGCGGGCCCTCAGCGGGCCCGCGCGAGTGAGCAAGCTACAGCCCTGGGCGTCGACCCGGGCGACCAGGCCTGGGAGGGCGCGGGGGTCGGCGTGGGCTGCGATCTGAGCTTGGAAAAAAGGAGGTGGATCGAGACATGGATTGTGGTTCATGACGTCTTCGCGCCCGAGGTCCTCGCGAGTGAAGAGCGGGGCGATGGACCAGACGGGCTGGGCCAGGACCTCGGGCGGTCGCCGTTCACACAAAACATCGACAGCGAGCGCTCACCTCTCCTCTCCAGAGGAGGGCGGCGGCTCGGCTTTCTCTGTGTTGGCGCACGGAGCGAGATGCTCGCGTGCGCGCGATCAGGCGGCGACGGTCATGAGCCCCCACCGTGGCGTGGATCGAGCTCGCACGCAAGCCGAGTTCCTCGCGCGCAAGCCGAGTTCCTCGCAGGCCGGGTTCGTGTGCACACCGAGCGGGATATCGTCCCGCTGAGCTTCGACTTCGCTGGCCGCCCCTCGCCCGCCCCCTCGCCCCGGTGGACGCGAGGCGCTGACTCGCCGAGCCTGGCGGCTATGGGCTCTTTCGGACCACGACGGCCGCTCACCTATAGTCGAGGCTCGGTAGATTCGCCAATTGCGATCGGATGATCTTCCAGGACTTCATCCCACCCGAATGCGACGAGCGGCTCTACATCCAGATAGTTTGTCTGCACATTTCGGTCAGCCCACATTTTGGAGCGTTCATCGAGTTCGCTATCTCGAAGACCTTCCAGCCCCTCGTCACTTGAGGCCGAGGTGGCCGCGAATGCGACGCAGCATCCGCCAAGGCACGAGTCGCAAAAACTGGGGGCTGAGGTGGGTGCGCACGGGCCACATGTGGTCGACCGAGATGGTCAAGACGGGCGTCGTAACCTGATGCCACCAACCTGCGGGAATGAAGAGCATGTCACCGGCCTCGAGCTCGAGCTCGACAGATTTGGCCCCACGCATTCGCGGAAAGCGATCGTAGTCTTCGGGGTGGAAGCTCGCCTGGCTGATGTGGGGAATGATCGAGCGTAGCGAGCTCGGGTAGAGCCGCCGTGATTCCCCCGGGGGGAGCAGGCGGAAGTGTTTTCTTCCGTGCACGACCGCGTGGAGGTTGTCGGTTCGGTCGAAATGGAGGGGGCCGATGAATGGCCCACCGAGCCACATGCGCGCCTTGGTGGCGCTGGGATCGACGTGATAGGCCGGGACCTTGATGTCGGGCATCAGGTCGGGCAGGCTGGAGGCGATCGGCATGCCACCGACGTAGTGGTGGTAGGGCCCATCGGAGTCGAGGTTATCGAGGAGATCCTTGATGGTGATCTTCTCGCGGCGCGACGCGAGGATCGAGTCGATTCTAAGACTGGACTCGAGGTCGAGGTCTTGGTCGCAGGTCAGCACGGTGATCGTGACATCCCCGACCTTCTCGCGGAAATAGCCGGGGTTCCACAGCTTCCTGGCCGGCCAGTCGTCGATTGCTCCTTGGATCACCACCGGGCGACTCGGAGTCAAGAAGGAGCGCGCGAACTCCTGAACTGCTGGCTGGGTGATACGGGGGATGTCGATCTCAGGCATGGAAAATTCCGAGTTGGAGCCGAAGTGCGTCGGCGAGCACGACCACGTCGGGCTCTCTCACTTCTTGTGCTGGTGCCCTTGTTTGTCGTGCCACTTTCTCTTCTTCACGCTCATCGCCGGTTCTGTTCAGCGATACCGAGGCCTTGGCGAGAGCAGGTTAGCATGGAACCCGGAGGGCCCATGCTCGAGTGGAGGCCCGCCGCCGAAGCCCACCCAGGGTCGAGAACCGGGGCGAAGGTCCATGGCCGTAGTTTGTGGGGTCGAGAGCGGGCGTCGGGACATCTCCCGCAGAATGTGCTGGCTTGGAGGCCACGCGCACACAGCCCGATCACGACGGGGAACACGACACCCCGACTCATAGAAATCCATGCTCATTGAATCGTGAGTCGACTCTTTGCTGCGCTTGGACCTGCACTTCCACTCGATGGTGCTCAGATCCCCAGTGTACCCACGCACAATCTGAGCGCGTGCTCGATCGCCACGCTCGCTCCCTGGACGCGCCCGACCTCGAGGTCGGCGAGCCCAATGGCACGGGGAGTCAAGGACTGCCCATGTTGGCGCATGTTGGCGCATGTTGGCGCATGACAGAGCCGGCTGTTCGAAAGTCCAATACGTCCCAATTGCCCGTTTCCCTGACCTTCCATGGCATCGAAGGCATCGAACTTTTTGTTGAATGTCGCGTCAGATCAATTTTTAGGCTGCGTAGTAGATAACGACATGTTCAAGGCAAACGCCAGTCCTATGCTCCTCGTGATTCTCGCGCCCTGCGCCTTTATTTCGGCCTGCGAGGCCCCCGAGACCCCCGAAGGCCTCGATAGGGATGCCCTCCAAGAATGGGACCTCGACGAAACGGTTGGCGCCGAGTCCGACCTCGGTCCATCGCCCCTCGAAGAGTTCGACCTCCAGGACCCCGACCTCGGGGACGAGGATCAACCCAAAAAGGGCGAGGCGTGGTGCTTCGGGCTGGCCTCACCGCTCTATACCGGAGCCGGGATCTGGGCGTCCTACAACGGAAACGTGGCCACCACCTCGACAGCCTTCTACACCTTCACCGCGACCTCCAGCCCCCAACCCCAGAACTTCAATCTCAACATCGAAGAGGCTAGTGGTGGGCTGCTCACACGGGTCACCGAAAATGGTGTCATGAATCAGCCCACGCTCCTCGATGCCCAAAACAGCGTCCTCCTGCAGGTCCGGCCTCCACCCGGCACCAACGGCTCGACCGAGTATGAGTTCATACTCAGGACATTCAACACTGGAGGGATCGAGGTCTGCAACCAGACGGTGGTCGTCGAGGTCGTCAACTGCGAGCAACCCGCGACATGGTGGGACGGCGTCGACCGAGCGGCGAGCTGGGACGGCAGCAGCTGTGAGGTCGAGATTCCGCCGGTCGGCACCACCCCCTTCATCTACGGCAACACCTACTACATCGAGTCCGACGCCACGACCGACTGTCCCTACGGCACCTGGGACGGGACGGGCTGCCACCTCATGAACGAGCCCGCGTCGGGCTACATCGACGACGACCCCGACCGCTTCGTGATCACGCCCAATAACGGGGTCCCCCCGCTGTGCCCCGGCGATTGGGACTGGGAGGCCAGCAGCCAGACCTGCTCGAAGAGCATCCCTTGGGGCCACTGGGGCTTCGTCGAGAACGGCGAGTGGTACCTCAGCCCCGACCTGAGCTGCCAAGCGGGCACCTTCGACGGTCGCAACTGCGTCATGGGTTCCCCGCCCGTGGGCTCGACCGCCCTGATCGTGAACGGCGACTACCACTACCAAAACTGATCGCGCGTAGCCGAGTTGCGTATCCGTGGATTCGAGTTCGAGCCCACGGGCTGCTCGCGCCCAAACAGAACGCGGCCCGCCCGTTCACACAGGGGACCGCGGTCTCGCTGAGATCGGAGGCGCTCCAGATAGAGCGCCTCGCAGGGCCTCAGTTGAGGATGAAGGAGATCTTCATCGTCACGCGGAAGCGCGTGATCTTGCCATCCTCGATGTCGACCTTTTGGTCTTGGACCCAAGCCCCCGTGATGTTCTTCAGGGTCTTGCTCGCACGCTCGACTCCAACGGCGACGGCGTCCTCGAAGGACTTGGTGGAGGCAGCGGAGATCTCGGTAATTTTGGCGACGGTCATCGTGGGTGCTCTTTCGATGGGGGGGGTGAAAGTGATGCCTGCGCTCGAGCGAGCGCAGGACTGACAAGGTGCCGACCTTGCCCGCCGACGACAAGCCTTGCTTCGCGCAATCGGCTCTCACGGGGCACCTGAGTGCCCTATCCAATGTTGCGCAACTCACGCCAGGTGATCTCCGCGGCTGCCGCGGGTCCTCGAGGGGCGGTCTCGCCCGCCCCTTAATGGGGGGACACCAACCAAAACAATGTCGTTTTTACTCGAGCTGCCGCCCGAGCCACCACGCCACCATCGAGCTCCCTCCCCTCGAAGATCCCCTTCTCGCACCGGACCCTCGAAGCCCCAGCCCGCTCGCGCTTCCCTGGTCTCCAGCCTGGTGTTATCCAAACAAAGACGTGCACACACACGTCGGCAGGCACAGCCCATGCGATGGAAGCCCGGTCAACAACGCAGCTCGAACCTCGAAGACCGCCGCGGCGGTCGCAGTGGCGGAGGGGGCAACGGCAACCTCGGATTCGCCAGGCTGTTCAAGATGCTCGGCCCCAAGCTCGGCATCCCGGCGGTGATCTTGTTCTTCGCCATCAACTTCTTCACTGGTGGCAAGCTCACCGGCCTGCTCGGCTTCGGCGGCAATCAGCTCGCCGGCGACAGCAACACGGGCGCCGACACCCGCTACGAGGCGAGCCCCGAAGAGGAGGAGCTCGTCGACTTCGTGTCCTTCGCCCTCGACGACGCCCAGGCCGTCTGGACCCGAAAGCTCGCGGAGCGGGGCGAGACCTACCGAGACGCCAAGCTGGTGCTGTTCACCGACTCGGTCGACTCCGGCTGTGGGTTCGCCGAGTCGGCCATGGGTCCCTTCTACTGTCCCGCCGACGAGAAGGTCTACATCGACCTCGGATTCTACGCGGCCTTGAAGCAGCGCTTCGGCGCGCCCGGAGACTTCGCCCAAGTCTACGTCTTGGCCCACGAGATCGGCCATCACGTGCAGAACGTCATGGGCTACTCGGCCCGGATGCGGGCCCGACAAAAACGGGAGCCCGACCGCAAAAACGAGCTCTCTATCCGACTCGAGCTCCAGGCCGACTGCTTCGCCGGGATCTGGGCCCACGACACCGCCAAGCGCGACCTGCTCGAGCAAGGAGACATCAAAGAGGCCCTGGACGCGGCCGAGGCCATCGGCGACGACCGGCTGCAAAAAAACGCCACCGGCCACGTCAACCCCGAGACCTGGACCCACGGGTCCTCGGCGCAGCGCCAAAAGTGGTTCGCCGTGGGCTTCGAGGGCGGAGACATCTCGGCCTGCGACACCTTCGCCGTCGCCTCGCCCTGAGGCGAGCGATCACCGGTGAGTGCCTGCCACTGTCAGGCTGGGACCAGCACACAGCCGCCCACCGCCCCGTGATCGGAGACCCCGTAGACCAGCGCGCTGTCCCGCGCGCGTGCGCCAGGATGCGCATATAGGCCATCGATCGCGCGGACCAGCGCGACCGCTCCCGCGGCGGCTCCCGTGTCCCCGCACTCGGACCCCACGGCTCGCTCGTAGAAGGGCTCGGGCATGAATTCGACGTTGCGCAGGTAGGCGTAGCTCAGCTCCCGCCCCCAAAAACCCTCGATGGATTGAGCCGAGACGACAGCATCGACGGACCCAGTAAAACCCGCGCCGAGCTCGTGAAACAAACGAGAGAGCCCCCGAGCCCGGTTGACTGCCCCTGCGTCTCGACAGCGGAGGAAGCTGTCCCCCTCTCGCCCACGCGCGAGCCCACAGAGCCCCGGTGACGCCGCGGCGAGGAAGCGAGCGTCGAAGTCCACAGGCCAAAGCGGCGCCCGGTCTCGGGTCCAATCTTGGTCGTAGGTCCCCGCGAGCCCCCGCCGCGGCGACCAACCTCGGGCCACCGGTCCAAATCCCTGGGGAAGGGGGCGGTCCGTGGGACCGCTGATCAGCTGACGAGGATCTTCGATATTGGGGAGCTGTCGAGCCCGCTCACCCTCCGCTTCGCGCAGCCTCCAAAACAGCGCTCGTAGGTCAGCGGCATCCGCTCGAAAGGCAAGGGCGCGCTCGGCCCGGCAATACCCACGCGAGACCAATGCCGCTCTCCGAACACCGCAGCTGCACGCCGGCAAGGACCGACCCGAACCCCGACGTCCATGGACGCCACCGGGCGCCCCCGTGGCGCCCAGGCCTGACCGCTCACGTAGATGTCTGTACCTGGGCGCAAGCAGTTGCCCTGGCCCTCCCACTTCAAGCTCGAGAGCCCCGGCTCTCCGGTGTAGACATCCGCGAGCGGGACCGGGTCCTGCTCCTCGCTGACCACCAGCGCGTCCACGACCTGACCCGGCCCCGGCAGATCAAAGCGACCCGCGACGACGACCAGCGCGATGTCCCGGTCCGCGAGGTCCATGGAGGGCATGCAGGTCGCAGCGAAGGGCGTCAGGTTGTCGATGTTTCCCCTTTCATCCAATGCCGGGTGTAGGGGCCGGGCGCTCCGTCTTCGATCACCTCCGCCAACTGCGAGAGGGCGATCCGATCCGAACCCACGATATAGGCCATGATCGAGTGCGGCAGTCGTTCGAGGCGCAGGGCGAGGTCCTGAGCCCGGCTTCCCACCCACAAGTTTGGTCCCCCGGGCAGAGCGGCCTCGAGACCGGCGAGGACCAGCACCCGGAGGATCGCCGACCACCGAGCATCTGCGACCTCTTCCCTGCGCCCGTCCTCGGGACCGAGGGCCGAGCGTAGGGCCAACTTGCAGGACCGACGCTCGCCCTCGTAGCTGCGAAAAGCTTGGATCTGAACGTACTCGCTGAAGCGAGGCGCGACCAAGTGGCGCGCCGCATGCGGGTCGTATCGGTCCTCGAAGTGATCGGCGATCACCGGGGGGTCGTCCCTGTCCCCACCACGCATATCGAGATAGAGGTCACCCCAGTAGGTCTCGTCGAGTTCGTCGAGTTGTCCACCGATCCAGATGAAGTCGCCGACGGGATAGGGCAACTGAGGCACTTCGCCGGGGGACGGATTCCAGACTTCGAGCAGCGAGGCCGCCGAGCAGTGGTGCTCCCAGCTGAGCTCGAAGTCACCCTCCCCTCCCAGGTGGTCGAGGAACTCCGCGTAGACGGCAGGTAGGGGTGCTTGGTTGAGGACCTCGAGAGCCTCGAGCTGCCCGACCGAGGCCCCCCGAAGCCCGGCCCTGAATCCGGTCTCCCGGTCCTCGATAAACTGAATGACTCGGTCCCAGTCCATAGCGATCTCGCCACTCAGCACTTCCACTCACCGAGGTCGCACAGGACAAAGGGCAACATCAGCTGACAGGACCGACAAGAGGCGACTGATTGGTTGGTCGCCCCTTTGGCCGCAGCCGTGGGGGAGAGAGCTCGAAACGACATGATCTGCTCGTTCATGCCTGCTCTGCTCGACGTCCTCACCGGATAGCGCTGACGCCAGGCCCCGGTGTCTCGGGGCGACCAAAACACCTCCGTCATCGACAGCAGCTCATGCCCCTTCGCCTTGGCGAGCAGCTTTTGAGCCGCACATTCCCCTGGCTTGGACATCTGTGCTCGGAGCGCCGAGGTCGCCTTGTCCCTGCTGGCTCGAACCTCCACGATATGGGTCATTCGAGCCTGAATACCATCGACCGCCTCCCAGTCGCCCCCGAGGTTCGCCGCGGATACGCCTCCTCCTTCGACGATCGTGCACCCGGAGGCCGCCTCTCCAAAAAAATCGTGAGTGGCGCCCGAGTTCGTCGCCCAGTTCTGGCAGTTGCAGACCAAAACACCGACCATATACCCCTTGAGCTTGGGGTTCGCGGGATCCGATTTATTGAACTGGGTCTTCGCAAAGTGAGCAGGATCGGCGTGCAGACGATCGACGATCTCCGCCGCGATCTTAGCGCTAGACTCCCTCATCTCCTTGATCTGGTGCTTCTCCGAGGACTTGCCACACAGCTCGCAGGGACCCTCGAAGTCGTCCCCGTAGGCCATCCCGGTCCCGCCCATCTCCATAAATGCGGTGTTGAACGAATTCCCGTTGTGCTGGGCGACATCCATGAACCTGACGACCCCCTTGCCCTCGACCTTGACGTTCGCGCTCTTGCTCGCCCATGTCAGCTTGCCCTTGGTCTTGGACGACAACAGCCCCCCTCCGGCGGTCCCAGCCTCGTCCCCTGTGCTGGTCGAGAGATTCGAGCCTGCGTTGCCCACAGGGTTGCCCTCGATCTCGACCTTCTTTGTCCCTTTGGCAAGATCAGCGGTCCTCGCTATGTTCACGTAGGGGATCGGTACTGGCCCGCCAGGTGAGGGCGTCTTGCATACATCCGGCGGGGCCGCCGTGTTGGTCTGGCCGTCCCGACTCGGGCCCACCGGCGCGCGATTCAGAGCAGGGGCAGCTGCGCCTGGGCCAGGGACGGCCTGATCTCGACCTCGACCACGTCCAACCACCGCTGCCGGTCCTCGGGCGCCAGCATCAACACGGGTAGATCCCGGTGCCCGAGCTCCCGCACCAGGCGGTCGTTCACGGCGCGCTGAAAGGCGAGGTCGGTCGAGCGCAGACCGTCGTGTTTGGGCTCCTCGACGATCGGCACGTAGATGAGCTTGTCGTAGGTCCCGAGCCACCCGCTCACGAGCGCCTCGAGGCTCGGCTGGGGGCCCCCGGAGAGCAGCAGGTAGACGTAGTTGTCGAGCACGCTGCGGTCACACAAGACCACCCGGTGGCGGGCCGCGGCGACCAGCTCGTCGGCGATCTGGGTGTGCAAGATCCACGACTGGGCCGCCAAGCTGGTGTCCTCGTTGATCGGCAGCGGGCAGCGGCGCGCGACCTCGTGGACGATGTCGAGGACGACGTCCTGAGCCTTGAGGCGCGCGGCCAGGCCGTAGCAGAGCGTGGTCTTGCCGACGCCGTGGGTACCGATGAACCCGAGCTTGAGCTCGTTCACGCGCGCACCTTACCCCGACACCCCACACCCGACGGAAGCCCATCGAGGTCGACTCACGGCGCCCACTCACGACCGACTCGGGCCCCTGTGGCGGACCTGCCCTCGGTCGAGCGATGCTCGCGCAAGCAGTCGGACTCGGTCGCGGCCCCGGCAACGCGGCGAGCTCAGCCCCCCGTGACCGCAGCGCCGACCGGGCTCGGCAGGTCGTCGCTGGCCAGCCATGCCTCGACCTCGAGGTTCGGCCCGACCTCGAGTCCGGTCTGAGCAAAGTCGAACACGTAGGTGTCGGCTTCGACGTCGTACTCGGCGGGCCAGGGCTCGCCCGCCGGCGCCCCATCGACCGAGAATTGGAGCATCAGAGAAGCGCGCACGTGGATGCCTTGGTCCGGGCTGTGCCAGGCGTCGTGGAGCCTCCAGCCCTGCACGGGCCAGGTCTCGTCCATGAGCAGCTCGGGCTGAGGCAAGATCAGCGACAGGAACAGGGCGTCGCCGACGACGTTGGCGCTGAGCTGCGCGAGGACCGACTGCTCGATGCCGAAGCCCTCGCTCGTGGCCTCGTACTCGTCGTCGAAAGTCCCGTTCCAAAACGGCCCCGTGGCGACGAGCCGGTACTCGCCCGCAGGCCAGTCCGCGGGGATCTCCCACTCGATGTACCACTCGTGTTTGCGGCCGACCGCGACCGTGCCGTCGGGGCCCGGATCGGGGTCGTAGTGGGTGATCATCTCGTTGCGGCTGTTGTCGTAACTCAGCCCCTCCCAGCCCGCGGGGTGCGGAACATCGACATAGGAATCCTCGACCAGGCGCTGGACCCGGACGTTGGGCGCCCCGATGCTCGGGTCGCCGCCACCGAAGCGGAAGCGGACCACCTGGGTGCGCTGCCTGTCGTCGTTGACATCGAAGAGCACCTCGCCCGGGTTTTGGCTGACCTCCACCGCCCGGGGCGTGAACCCGCCGGGTGAGGCCAAGGTCGGGGTCTCTTCGATCAGGCTCGGGCCGATGTTGCCCGCATAGATCTCGGCGATCATGGACATGTCCGTGTCGACCATGAACTTGCCGCCGTAGGGACCCCACAGGCTCATCTCGGCCTCGTAACCGCCCTGGAACCAGTCGTCGGGGGAGGTGAAGTAGAGCAGGTGATCTTGGGCGTAGCCCCAAACCATGAGGTCCGCCGGCTCGTCCAGGTCGAGGGCCGCGAACTCGTCGCGGGCATACTTGACGATCGAATAGGCCGGCTCGCCGGGCATGGTCATGATCACCAAGGGGCCGATCTTGGCGACGCTGAGGTAGGTCTGGTGGATCTCCGGGTGCGGGACGTCGCTGCCGATCAGCAGCGTGTCCACGGGGATACACTGCTTGTCCTCGCCCTCCATGCTCGTGCCCAGGTCGTCGTCTTCCTCGACCCCCGTGCACTGCCAGCCCCCCCAGGTGTAGTCGATGGGTACCAGGTCGAAGAGCGTGCCCGAGAACTCGCCGTTTTCGTCGTAGCCGAACTTCTCGTAGCGGAGGTCCACACGCCGGCTCTGGACCGTGATGTCCGGGTCGTCGTCCCACTCGAGGCTCTGATAGGCGTCGAAGATCACCGGCGCGGCGACCATGCCGATGAGCTCGGTCTTTTGGGTGTCGGCGTCGTGGTTCAAGAACCCACCGCGGGGCGAGGCGTCTCCGCCCCCGGCCTGGGCGAACATGCCGAAGATGGGCTCGCCGGTCTGGCGAAAGAAATACTCCTCGAACTCGAGCTCTGCGGCCCCTGGGGCGTCCTCGGTGAGCAGCTCGTTTTCATAGGCGACGCTGATCCCGTGCATGCCGAAGTTGAACAGCGCCGCCAGAGGAGTACCGTCGGGGCGGCGCAGCGCCAGCAAGGTCAAGCGTGGGTCCTTCCCGTAGGTCGGGTTGTTGGCCGAGCGACGGTCACCGTAGACCTTGTCGTCCGGGTCCCAGTCGTCGAGGTAGGTGTAACCCCACTCCGCGTCGCCCATGTTCTCGACGGCGTCGTGGATGGTGCCCGCGAACTCGGTCGCAATCAGGTCGATGACCTCCTCGTCCGCCGTGTCGGTCCCGACCGCGCCGAAGATGTCGGGCAGCCGCCAGTAGCGGCCGTGGGCGTGGTGCGAGTGGGTCCCCCCCCAAATGATGCGGCCGCGCAGGTCCTCGCCGTAGAGCGTTTCATACTTGGCCGCGACCGCGTCGGTGACCCCCGACTCGGCGCTCATCATCGGGGTCTTCATCAAGATCACCCGGTCGCCGGCCTCGTCGTCGAGGACCATGGCCTTGATCGTCGGGTAGCCATAGAAGCCGCGCGTCCCCCAAAACAGCCCGCTCCACGCGGTGTCCTCTCCGCCCAGGCGCCCGCCGTAGCCGGCCAGCGAGATGCCCACCGGTCGGTTGAGGTAGCGCATGGCGACCCCGGCCTGGAGCGGGGTGCTGGGACCGCCGGTCGTTTCGGTCCCCTCGGTCGTCTCGGCGCTGGTCTCGGCGCTGGCCTCGGCCGACCCCGTTGTGGTCTCCCCTACGTCGTCGTCGGTCCCGGTCTCGGTGCTGGTCCCCGCCTCCGACCCGAGCTCGTCACTGGCTGCGACCGAGTCGTCGGCGCAACCACTGGTCAGCGAGAGGGGCAGGGCCAAGAGGGCGATCCAAGCGCGACGCATGACCTCCACACTACGACACGAGCTCGACCGTGAGGGCGAAACACGCAGCTGTGCGCGCTCCACAGGGTGAGCACCCGCCCTGTCACCCCAGGGACCTCCGCTGCCACAATCACTGCCGGCGGAGGCCCCCCACGACCGAGCGGTCGAAAATTGAGCCTCCGCTTTGTTCACCCTGAGCTCCCCCCGCACTCGTGAGCTGGCTTCCCACATCGGCACGTGGCGAGACCAGGATGCGCGACTACTCTGCGCGCGTGTCGACCCTGACCGCTCCCTGGGCCCCCCTCGCCTCGCTCTCCGCGCTGGCCGCGACCGCTCTCTTGTTCAGCACCGGCTGCTCGCAACCCGAAGAGGGCATCAGCGCCAACGAACTTTCAAGCAGGATGGCCCGGGGCGAGTGCGACGCCCTGATGGCCTGCGACTGCCCCGACAACAACTACGAGGGCAACCTCCAGGCCTGCTTCTTCGATCGTCTGGCCGCCTACGACACCTTCAACAACGCCGCCTTCATCGCTGGGCTCAACTACGACGACTCTTGCGCGGGCCGGCGTCTCGACACCATCGCAGATCTGGCCTGCAACGCCGACCTGCCCGAGCTGCCGACGAACCTGTGCATCCCGGCTTGCTCCCCCTGGCACGGCAGCGCCAAGGCGGGCGAGTCCTGTGATCTCGTGGTCAGCAACGCCCAGACCGGGTTGTCCGCCTCGACCTGCGCCCAAGGCCTGAGCTGCATCGCCGACTTCTGTGTCGACCCCTGTAACAACGTCCAGACCATCCCCAGCGTCGGCGAGGCCTGCCCCGACATGCTCTGTGAAGAGGGGGCGATCTGCGACGCGGTGACCACCCCCGAGAGCCCCGTGTGCATCGAGCTCCCGGGCGTCGGCGACCCCTGCTTCAGCGGCCTGTGCGACGCCGAGGAGGCCGTGTGTATCCCCGCCGCCGACGTCTGCGGAAAACTCCCCGCCGCCGGTCAGCCCTGTGAGCAGAGCGCCTGCGAGCCGGACGCGTTTTGCAACCCCGACGACACCTGTGAGTACCGGCCCGCCCTGGTCTGCGGCTGGATCGTCGACATCGACAACGACAACATGAGCATGGACGGCGGCGAGACCGGCGAGTCCGGTGGATCCGACGAGTTCACGACCTTGACCGCCGATGGTGAGAGCGACGAGTCCGACAGCACCTCGACCTCGACCGAGACCGAGACCGAGACCGGCGAGAACGAGCCCTTTGGCCACGGCAACCTCCACCCCGACTGCATGGGCGAGTTTCCGACCGTCGTCTTCGAGACCAACCTCGGCACGCTCGTCATCGCCCTCTACCCAGACGAGGCTCCCGAGACGGTCGCAAACTTCCTCGGTTACGTGTCGGCGGGCTTCTACGACCAGACCCTCTTCCACCGGGTGGTCGACGGCTTCGTCCTGCAAGGCGGCGGTTTCGACCTCGACGCCACCTCCAAGCCCACCGAGCCCAGCATCGCGCTCGAGATCAACCCCGACCTTGTCCACTATGACGGAACCCTCGCCATGGCCCGGACCCAAGATCCCGACTCGGCGACCTCCCAGTGGTACATCACCGACGGCCATCAGCCCGACCTCGACGGCCAGTACGCCGTGTTCGGCCAGCTGATCGAGGGCTTCGCCATCCGCGACCTCATCTCCAGTATCCCGGTGGGGATCAGCCAGTTCACCGTCGATGGCGAGACCTTCGAGTTCGACAATGTCCCGACCGCCGACGTGGTCCTGCTGAGCGCCTACTGCGACTAGGAGTAGAGCCGCGCGGGATTCTCATCGCGACGCCGCTGTGCCGCTTGGTACAGCGGCGTCTCTGTGGCCAGCGCTTTTTGGGGGCCGTGGGTCTACACTCGCGGCGATGAGCCAAAAGTGGGACCTGCGTTTCCTCAACCTCGCCAGCCACATCGCCGAGTGGAGCAAGGACCCCTCGACCCAGGTCGGCTGCGTGGTCGTGGGGCCCGACCGAGAGATCCGCAGCACGGGTTTCAACGGCCTGCCCCGGGGCATCGCCGACACGGTCGAGCGGCTCGGCAACCGGGCCCTCAAGTACCCGCTGATCTGTCACGCCGAAGAGAACGCGATCATGCACGCGGCCCGCATCGGCCTGGCTCTCAAGGGCTGCACCGCCTTCGTCACCTGGCCGCCCTGTACCCGCTGCGCCCGCTCTCTGATCCAGGCGGGGATCAGCACGGTCGTGTTCCCCGGTCCGATCGAGATCCCCGAGCGCTGGCTCGAGGACTTCGAGATCAGCAAGGCCCTGTTTCACGAGGCGGGGGTCGCCGTGCGCGAGATCGACACCCGGGTTCAGGCCGAGTGAGGCTCACCCGGGAGGCAGGCTCCCCGCGTCGTCCAGCGGCCCCCACAGCGGCCGGTCGAGGAACTTCGCCAGCGCCGTCGCATCGGCGATCAGCCGGGTCTCGTCCCCATGGTCGAGCACGCAGATCCGGCGCCCACCGGTGAGCACCAAGTTGAGCTCGGTGCTCACGAAGCCCCCTTGTTTGGTCTCGATCCGCTCTCGGGTCAGCTGGATCCCCGCGATCTCCGAGAGCGCCACGGTCCCTGCGGCGGCGCCTCGACCCGCCGACGCGCTGGGACCCGACCGGTCGCCGCCCTCACGTGTGTCCCAGTAGCAGCCTTGGACCTCGCCCAGAACGAAGGTGCGCGAGAACAGGCGGTAGTTGAAGAGCATGCGCCACAGCAGCGCGGCGATGATCGCCAGGGCCAGCCCCGCCGCGACACCCACGACCACCAGGGCGGGGTCCGACCACACGCGCTGCGCGACGAGGCCGACGACCACCGAGAACAGCGCCCCGCCACCCAGGCCGTAGACCAATACCCGCGAGGCCCTCGTGGGTCCGAACTCGAAGACCTCTCTTTCTTCCCCATCTCCATCCCCAACCCCAACCCGGATCAGGTTGCCCTCATGGGTCCCGAACAAGGCCCCACCTGGGCGCAGGGGTGACCAATCGAGGTCCTCGGGCGACCACTGGGGACGATCCAAATCTGGGTCTGGCTCGGACATGGGTACTCAGCTCGGATCTTCGAACACGGGCGCCCGGCCCTGAAAGCGGGCCATGACGGACTCGATCTGGTCGGCGTTTCCCAGCAGGGGCAGCTGGAGCTCGGTCTCGAGCAGCAGGGCGTCCACGTCGGAGAGCTCGGGCGCCCGATTCCACAGTTGCTTGGCCGCCCGGATCGCCGAGGGCGAGCGACCCGCGATCTCGGCGGCGATGGCCCGCGCCGTCGCCAGCGGGGTCTCGCTCAGCTGAGTCGCCAGGCCCAAGGTCGCGGCCTCCCGACCGTCGAACTCCCGGCCGGTGAAGGTGAGCATTTTGGCTACGTCGAGGCCCACCAGGCGCCCGAGTGTGCGGGTGATGCTCATGTCGGGGATCAGCCCCCAGACGATCTCTTTGACCGCCAGCTTGGCGTCTGGGTGCACGACCCTGATGTCCGCACCGAGGGCGATCTGGAGACCCCCGCCGACACAGGTCCCATGCACGGCGGCGATCACCGGGACGGGGATCTCCGTCCACACCCAGCCGACCTGTTGAGCCAGGTTCGCCGGCCGGCCCTCGGGGCGCTCCAGCAGCGCGTCTCGCAGCGCCTGGCCCCCCGCCATGAACGCCTTGAAATCGAGGCCGGCGCAGAACGAGGATCCCTCGCCGTGCACGATCACCGCCCGCACGCTGCGGTCCCCGATCAGCCGCTCACCGGCGGCGGCGATCGCCTGGAACATGGGCAAGTCCAGACCGTTGTGTTTCGCGGCGCGCACGAGGCAGACCTCGGCGACCCCGTCGGTGATGGAACAGCGCACACGCTCGCTCTGTGGCTCGGTCATCCGAGACCGGTATACCACCGGGCGACACACGGCCCATCGGCGGCCTCGGAGCTCGCTTGACGCCCCAGCGAGGCCCGGCTACGCCCAGGCGCGACATGGCCGACCTCACTGGAGACCTCGCTCGCTGCGCCCCCTCGTCCATGTCGGCCGACCTCGCCTTTTCTCTCGCCCCCCTCTCCCCTTCGCTCTCCCCCCCTCTCGCCCGCCTCGGTCTGTGGACGGGCGCCCTCGCCTGCGCCCTGCTCGGCGCGCTGGGTTCGGCCTGCTCCCGCGCCGACAGCCCCTCTCGCTCGACCAGCGACGCCAGCGCCAGCTCATCCAGCGAACGCCCGACACCCCTGCACATCGCATCCCGGACCGTGTTCGCCGATGAGCTCCTGTGGGCGATGGGCCCCGAAGTCCAGATTCGCGTCGTCGGCCTGAGTTCCATGGCCGACGACGCCCGCTACTCGACCGTCGCCGGAGTCTGGCCCGAGAGCACCCCTCGCCTCGGTCCCAACCCCGAGTCCCTGCTCGCCCTGAGCCCCGACCTCGTGATCCTCGCGTCGTTCAACGCCGCCGAGTACCGAGCCGCGATCGAGGACAAGCTCGAGGTCCTGGTGCTCGAGGACTTCGATGGCTTCGATGGCTACCGCCGCAACCTCGAGCTGGTCGGCGACGCCACCCACATGCGCGAGGCGACCGACCAGGTGTGGGCCCGCTTCGACGCGGGCATCACCGCCCTCGAGGCCGAGCGTCCCGGGGCAGAGAACGGGGACGGGAGCGGAGAGAACACGCTTCCGAGCGTGGTCTGCTGGGACCACGGCTACGTCCCCGGGGCCGACACCACCTTCCACGATGCCGCGAGCGCGGCCGGCTTCCGCAACCTCCCCGCACTCCCCGAGGCCGGTGGGCTCAGCGGCCACGAGCGTGTCGACACCGAACAACTCGTCGCCTGGGATCCGAACTGGCTGGTGATCGGCTGTGGAGAGCACAGCTGCGAGGCCGCCGTCGCCGGCTTGAGCGAGCAGGCGGGGATCCGCCAGATGACGGCCGTCACCGAGGGACGGGTGATCGCCGTGCCGGCCCCCTATCTCGGGACCACGGGCGAGGGCATGCTCGAGCTCGCCACGCGCCTCCAGGCCCCGCTCCTCGAATGAACGCTCCCCCCCACGACCCCGCCCATGCACCCGATGGCGCGCGGGCACCCCGAGGTCCACAGGACCCCCGGGGCGAGTGGGGTCGCGCCCAGACAGTCGCTGCGGCCGGACTGGCGATCGCCCTCTTGTTCACCCTCGCCGCCCTGGCGATGACCGTGGGCCCCGGTGAGTTCGGGCTCGGCCAGGTCCTGCGCCTGCTCGCCGCCAAGCTCGTCGGTGCGGGTGTCGGCCGGCCGGTCCAGGCCATCTTGTGGGAGCTGCGCCTGCCACGGATCGCCCTGTCTCTGCTCATCGGCGCCGCCCTCGGCTGCGCCGGCGCCCTGACCCAGGGTCTGTTCCGCAACCCCTTGGCCAGCCCTGGCGTGCTCGGCATCTCCACCGGCGCGGTCGCCTTCGTGATCGTCGGCTTCGCCTTTGGTCTCGACGAGCAGAGCCTGTGGGCCACTCCCCTGCTCGCCGGTGCCGGGGCCCTCGCCATGCTCGGCCTGCTCTTTGGCCTGACCGCCCGCCGCCGGGACCTCGCCTACCTCCTGCTCACGGGCGTCGCCCTCAACGCCCTCGTCGGGGCCATCTCCACCCTGGTCTTGGCCGCCTTTCTCGACCGCCCAGCCCTCGCCCAAAAAGCGCTGACCTGGATGATGGGCAGCTTCGACGGGCGGGGTTTCCGACACCTGGGCTGGGCCGCGGGTCCCCTGATCGTCGGTATGCTCGCAGCCTGGGCGCTGCACCGCCCCCTCGACACGCTGATCTTGGGTGAGGACACGGCCGAGAGCCTGGGGATCGCCCGCGGGCGCCTGCGCCTGTTCGCCGCCTTGGCCGTGGGCCTGCTCGTGGGTACGAGCAC
>Ga0256845_1000104_pt1 | contig 73970 bp, 64 predicted proteins | sample RiftiametaG_FD_189101 | JGI IMG/M metagenome (GOLD analysis project Ga0256845, IMG submission 189101) | Tube worm associated microbial communities from hydrothermal vent at the East Pacific Rise, Pacific Ocean - Riftia | ecosystem: Host-associated > Annelida > Integument > Unclassified ...
ATTATTGCATTTAAACTAGCTTATAAGTATATCTACTCTTTTCAAAGAACCTATGACAGTTTTATGTTAAAGGTTCCTGTTATTGGGGCATTGATTCAAAATCATGAGTTGGGGAGGTTCTCCTATATCCTATCATTGATGTTAGATTCAGGGGTCTCATATGCTCATGCTGTTAAACTTGCTACTACTACTTTTTCTAATGCTGCGTTTAAAGAGTCATTTGAACAGGCATCTCACAAAGTTATAGAGGGTAATAAACTCTCTCATGCTCTGCAGAGAGGAAAAGGGACTAAGCCAAAACGAAATTTTATGCAGGCTCTTGCTTTGGGTGAGGAGTCTAGTGAGGTTGCAAATATTTTGAGTAATATAGCTGCTCTCTATCAGGAGGAGAATGATGATAAACTAAAACTTCTACTTAGTCTACTAGAGCCTATGATGATGCTGTTTATTGGTGGGGTTGTTGGGGTTATCGTAGCAGCGATGCTACTACCTATATTCTCTATGAATTTAGGTGCAAAGATGTAAATATTTTGCTATAATGGTAGGTATATAATTTTAAGGAGACTTTAAATGAGAAAAATAGCTTTAGCTACAGTCCTTGCTACTACAGTTGGTATGGCTGATTTTATAGGTGGAGAGGTCAATTTAGGTTACTATAATCACTCTCCTAGTGGTACAGCACAAAATGGAGATGATGTAATAGATATAGAGAGTGATTTAAAATGGGAAGATGAGAGTGATATTTTTATCAAAGCCTATTTTGAACATCCTGTTCCTATTATTCCAAATATCAAGGTTGGATATAGCTCATTTGGACATGAAGGAGATGGGACAGTATCCAAAAGATTCTCTTGGAATAGTATCTCTTTTAATTTGAGAGATAGAATACATACCAAGTTAGATTTAGATATATATGATATAACTCTATATTATGAGTTGCTAGATAATTGGTTAAATCTCGATGCGGGAATCAATATAAAGTATCTTGATGGTTATATAGAGGTAGATACAACTACTAAGCATGAAAATAGCTCTATTGGGCTTCCTATCCCTATGTTATATGCAAAAGCAAGAGTTGACGTTCCTACCACAGATTTAAGTTTCCAATTAGAGGGAAACTATATTACCTATGATGGCAATACTCTGTATGATTTAGAGATGGGTGCTAGATACTCATTTATGCTTGGATTTGGTATAGAGGCAGGATATAAGGCTTTTAAACTAAAAATAGATGACGTAGATGATACTAGTATGGATGCAGACTTTAGTGGATTATATGGCAAAGTAGTTTGGGATTTCTAATGAGAAAACAGCGTTTTAGGGATATTAAAAAGGGTAAAACAACGCATATACCGAAGAAAAAAAGAAAACTGCCGAGTATGCACTATGCAAATAATAAAATAAAGAGCAAAGCAGCTATAACTGACTCATTTATGCTTCTAATGCCTATTATGTATATTGTCTTTTATCTAGTAATGGGTGGTAGAGAGGCTTTTGCAGAGAATAGATTAATTGGGTGGTTATATATACTTATACCATTCATTACTGTACAGACTCTATTTATGTATTTTGGAGATGGTCAGACTCCAGGGTATAGAAACTATAACCTAAAGGTTATAGATATTCATACCCGTGAAAAGCCTCCTCTATTCTCTATTGTATTTAGAAATCTAGCTATGATTTTGGCTATGGTAACAGTAGTAGGTTGGCTTATGATGTTTTTTAGAAAAGATAACAAGGGTTTACATGATTTGCTTAGTAACACAGGGGTTGTTTTAGTGAATAACGAATAGTGAATGGTAAATAGTGAAAGTTATTTTATCTCTTTTTTATCTCTTTTATTTTGCTCTAGTTGGGGTATATATTATTTTTATGCCAAAAGTCCTTACTGATTTTGGGTATAGTGTGGCACAAGTAGGGGTAGTCTATGCTGTTGCCCCTTTTATGCGTTTTTTGCTTCCTTTTCTCTTTAAACATTTAATAGAGTTAAATCAAAAAATCTATCTACTCTCTTTGGTCTCTACCTTTGTAGCTACTCTACTCTTTTTGGGGACTACACAAAATTTCTATCTATATCTTATTGCAAATCTCATTTTTGGAGCATCTATGGGAGTATCTCTTCCTTTTGTAGAGACTATCTCTATGCAACAGATTGCAAAAAAAGAGTATGGCAAGATTCGTCTTTGGGGGTCTGTTGGTTTTATTGTTATTGCATTATGGCTAGGGAAGATACTAACCTCTCCATATGAAGCACTCTACTATTTGGCAGGAACAGCTTTTATGATACTAGTAGTAGGTTATTTTGCACTACAGTTTGATGAGGAGTCTAAAAATATTGAGGAGCAAGAGAGTGATAGCTCATTTTCTCTAATCCGTTTTTGGGCTTTTTGGGCTAGTCTATTTCTAATGCAGTTGGCATTTGGTGGATTTTATATTTTCTTTACTATTTATGAAATTGAGCATGGTGTTAGCTTAGAGATAGTTAGTTGGATGTGGTCATTTGGTGTTATTTGTGAGATTGTTATGCTCTATTTTCAAAACTCATTTTTAGAGAAAAATATACTCAATATTTTAAAAATTGCAACACTAATAACAGTTTTTAGGTGGATGCTTCTGTATCTTTATCCTGAGAATATTTGGTTAACCTTTACTTCACAATCACTACATGCTTTTAGTTTTGCTCTATATCATGTAGCAACTATAAGCTATGTCTTCTCAATATATAGCCAAAAAAAATTGGCACAACAGTTTCTTCTAGGAATTGGATTTGGTTTAGGTGGTGCTGTAGGGTCTATACTAGCTAGGTGGATTTATGGTGAGTATCTATTTTTGATTGAGGCCATTATTACATTTGGAGCATTTATAATGCTTCTAATACACAGTCGTAGAGTTACTTAAAATTATAGTATCTTGCAGGATATTTACCTTTTAAGAGTATCTCATTGGTATAAAAGGTAAAGACAGGAGAGGCATCCTCCTCTACAGAGATAGGTATATCCTCCTCTTCGGTGATATTTATCTTTTTAGTAATAGCTTTGAGTGCCTCTCTACTCTCATCATCTTTTATATTAAACTCATCACGCAAAATCTCATAGGCATTTTTTTCATCTTTGTCATAACGATAGGTTTTTTTGATGAGGTAGAGGGAGTTATCAAGTTCACTATTGCCTCTTTGGGCTATATAGACAGCCATATCACGATTTTTACTCTGTAGCTTCATAGCTCCCATTACAACTATAGAGACTATGAGAACTGACATAATTACCTCTATAAGAGTAAAAGCATCTGAATGCTGACTGCCATATTTATTGCCTATGCATTCCACCTCAGAGAGGATGGAACGAGAGGTACTTTCTAATTTTTCACTATTCATTATTCACCATTCACTTAATAGTAATTCCCCGAGTCTCTCAAATTATACTCCTCTTTAATCCAAAGCTGTTTTGCACTCTCTAAATCATCTACCTCTTTGGGTTCTCCAAAATAGGTAGGGAGATAGTATACTCCACTATCATTAGAGAGTATCACCTCAGAGGTACTTTTATTTGCATATAGAGTATAACGCAGAGTTATTTTATTGTCTTTTATTCTACCAAAATCATCTAGTTGAACTAGTTGATTATCCTCATCCACAACATAAACTTCAAGATTTTTTCCAAAGTCAACAGCTCCTTCATATGGGGTGATATTTGCTCCTTGAGCTATATAACAGTCTGTAGATTTAGATATACAAAAAAACTCTATATCCTCTGCTTGAGGATATAGCCTCTTAAGAGTAGTAGGAAGTGTCATGGGTTCTAGTTTTTCAGGTCGTTTACTCTGTTGGACAACTTCTGAAAAAACAAGAAAACCAACCAACGAGATAATCATAACAACAATGATTAATTCTATTAGGGTAAAAGCCTTTTTCATTATTTACCATTTATTGGTTGGCTAAAGCCAACCCTACTCGCTACATTTAGGGAATACAATATCTGCATCCTCGGCTGTTCCACCCTCTGCTCTATCTGGTCCAAAACTGATTATATTAAAACCTTTATCCACTTTGATATAGGTAAATGGTTTCCCCCATGGGTCTTTTGGTAACTTTTCAAGATATGGTGAACCTGAGTAGTTTGGATATTTTTCGGCATCTGGATTTTTAATTAGTGCTTCAATCCCCTCATCAGTATCAGGATATTTCCCATTATCTAGTTTAAACATCTTGAGAGCCTCTTTTACTGAACCCATCTGAGTACAAGTGAGTTTTATCTGTGCTTGAGTACCTTGACCAATCACTTGTGGGGCAACAAGACCAACTAGAAGTCCTAATATTAAGATAACAACCAATAGCTCAATAAGTGAAAAAGCTCTTTTTTTTGCTTCTATTTGCTTAAGCTCAAATATTTTATCTAGCTTTTTGATTTTATTTTCCATTGAGAATACCTCTTTTTCTACGCTTATTTCATAAACTTTAGTCATATTTAAAAATCCTTAGTTAACTTTAGTTATAATAATAGCGATTTTACTTGAATTGAGCTTTATTATGGATAAAACAAAAAGAGGGATTGCCCTTTTTATTACACTTTTAGTCATTGCATCTATACTTTCTATAGTTGCTGTATCATTTTCCTATCTTGAAAAGGTTCAAAAGGATGCTGGTAGGATGTCAGCTATTATTCAAGGGAATCTATTTTATAAAAATACAACCGATATTTTAAAACGATTTTTTCCAAAAAATAAAGCTGATAGTAAGAGATTAGATATGATTTACTCTCTGCCTTTGGTCTTATCTGAACCCAAAAGTGATTTTAATATAAATCTACAGTGCAAACCACTTATGGTGGGTGTTCCTATAAAATGGCTAGATGAATCATTTACAAAAAAACAGACTGCTAGATTAGATTTAGCTAGAGATATATTATCAAAGATTATAGACAAATATGAGATAGAGGAGCCTAACCGATTAGAGGAGCTGATTCTTGCTAATATTAATGCTCTTCCCAAAGAAGATAGTAAGTATGAAGAGAGATTAAGGCAGAAAAAGGGTATCATATCAAAAAAACAATTTGATAGAATATTATTAGATTATCGCCTAAGATATGATGATAATAAGGTATTTAAAATCCCATGGGATAGATATTTTGTCTTTGTAGATGTAGCAAAAGATGCGACTATAGATGGAGCTTATATAACTGCTGAGCTTATATCTATGGCATTTGATATTCCTCTGGATAATGTAAAAGATGAATGGTTAAGAGAGAGAGAGTTAGGCGAGAACAAGATGACGCTTATAGAGTATCTAGCACAAAATGCGACTGGTGAAGTTATAAATAAAAAGTTATTTTCAAAAAAAGCTTTAAACGCTATGCACTGTGAAGAGAGATACTTTTATCGTAATAGTTATTATAGTTTTAGTTTTGATTATTCGCAAGAAAGGAGTGCAAATTTTGAATTTAATGGGGAACTCTAACAGGAGACTGTTAGTCCATAGAGATATGGAGAGTATTACAACCATTGATAGTGTTGATATAATACTTACGCCACAATTTTATACATTTTTAAGAGAGGAGTTAGGAGTTCGATTCTCCTACCAAGCTAAGCAGATAGCACCCTCTCTATTTGATGATTATTTGGATAACAGCAAAGAGTATCAGTTTCATGTCTATAAATGTGAAGATTATTGGTGTTTCTTTGCCTATTGTGTTGATGAGATAACAACATTTTTGGAGAGTAGAGGAGTCAAGATACATCAAATATCTAAAATATTTTTTGCTCAAGAGCTATCTGCATATATGAGTGATGCTATTGATTTAGGTTCAACAAGTGCAATGCAATCGATAGATGGTATAGTGACAATATTACCTAAGAGGTTAATAAATTTAGATTATAAATATGCTCACCTAGACCTAAAAAATGCCCCTTTAAAAAACGGTATAGCTCTAAGTAGCTCTTATGGCTCTTTTATATCTCTAAAAGAGACTATTATTATAACTTCTCTACTACTTATATTAGGTGTTATATCTATTGTAGAGGGTAGTCGTATCAAGAGTTCAATAAGAGACTCTTTGGAAAAAGAGGAGATGCTCCTAGATAAGAATCCTAGATTGAGTTCTAGTCTAGTTCGTAAAAGTATTTTGGGAGAGTATGAACCAATAGATAGGGTAGAGAGAGTCAAAAGGGATAGTGTAGAGCAGATTTCCAAGCTATTATCGGCAAAAAGTAGATTAAAAGAGCTTGTAGTTGATGATAAAAAAGTATCTGCTATTATTGAAACTGATAACTCTATGGTAATGAAACAGATTAAAAGAGAAGCAATAAAGAAAGAATTTAAAACAAAAAAAGAGGGTAGCAAGAAGATTAGAATGGAGAAAATTTTATGAATCTAATGATGCTAAAGAGATTTAGAAATGAACTTGTTATATTAATAGCAACTATTTTTGTTATAACTGCTCTTTTCTATAAATTCTCTGCTAAGAGTTTTGTAGAGAGTAAAAGAGTAGATATACAGAGTAGTATCTCTGAAATAAGTAGAGTATCTGAGTTAAAAAAGCTATGGGTCAATAAACAGACAGCAAAGGATGCAAAACTTTTAAAAACTATTGTAGCGAAAAAGAAAGTTAAGTTATTTAAAAAGACTGGTGAAAAGGTTACTGTAACCTATGTTGATTTGAATATAAAAGAGTTAAATATGATTATCAAAAAGATTATGAATAGACCTTTTCAAATTTCAAAACTAAAAGTTTTTGAGAGTGGAAAAGAGGAGTATAAAATGGAGTTAATATGCAGATGGTAAAAAAGAGCATAGGTGGTTTTTTTCTACTACTTCTTTTTCTTGTACTCTTCTCACCCAAGCAGGAGATATATTATCTTTTAGAGAAGAAGTTGGAGAAAGAGGGTATAGTAATTAGTAATGAGAAGTTTTCAGATACTCTATTTGGGCTAACGATTAATGATGCAGATATATTTGTCAAAGGAATCAATATGGCAAAAGTGAAATCACTTAAATTGAATATATTTTTCCTATACAATCAACTCTCTATAGAGGGTATAGAGACAGATAAAGGTGTGCATAAATTTGTACCAAAATCAATAGATAGAGTGACAGCTACTTTTAGTATACTCAAACCATATAAAGTTGCTGTTGATGGAAATGGCTCGTTTGGTTCAACCATTGGTGGTTACTATATAGGAAAAAACAAACTATTTTTTAGATTAAATGAGAAAAAGAATATTAGTTCATTTAGAAAATTTCTAAAGAAAGATAAGGAGGGCTTCTATTATGAAAAGTTTTTCGGAAAATAGGCTCTTTACTACACTACTATTTTTATTAACAGTGGGAGTTATAGCCAAGATTATATGGTTAACAGTTAGTATACTATTTCTCCCTAAGAGTGGTGTAGAGCATATTGAGATTTCAAAAGCAAAGCCTCTTTACTATCGTGTAAAATTAGCCAATCCCTCAAAAAAAGTAGTTGTAAAAAAAACTGTAAAAAAAGAGCCTGTAATTGGTACAATGAAGGGGATTAAGCTTATAGCACTATATAACGCCTCTGATGCGTTGGTTGTAACTGTAGAAAAAGCAAAAAAAACCTATGTTTTATCAAAGGGTGATAAAAAAGAGAATAGTATAGATGGGTTTGTATTAACCTCTGCAGGTCCAGACTATGCAATTTTCAAGAAAAATGGTAAAGAGTTCAAATTAATTATAGAAGATGCCAAAATAAAAGGTGATAGTTTTATTAGAGTATCTAAATCATCTAAGAGTAAAAAAGAGAAAACTAGTAGTAGTGATATTGTTGAAAACAGAGATGGTGTAGGAAGGGTTGTCTCAAAAGGGCTACTCACCTCTTATACAAAAGATATTAACAAAGTATGGAAAGATATTGGTATAGGTGAATATAAAGTAAATGGTCAGCTACAAGGATTTAAGGTAAACTTTGTAAAAAAAGGTAGTGATTTTGAAAAATTAGGTCTAAAGAGGGGTGATATTCTCAAGTCTGTTAATGGACAAGAGTTAAATAGTTATAAGTCAGCCTATTCATTTTATGGAGAGATGGGTAGTATTGAGAACTTAACATTAAGTATAAAAAGGAATAATCAGGATATGGAGTTAGAGTATGAGATTAAGTAAAATAGTTATAGGAGTCCTTCTTGTTTTGACGATGCAGATTAGTGCAGAGAAGGTTGATGTAAATTTCAAAAATTTAAGTATTAGTGATTTTATAAAGATGGTTGGAAAACTTACTAAAAAAAACATACTTATAGATGGTGATATAAAAGGAAAAATAAATTTTGAATCAAATGAACCAATAGAAAAAAATCAACTTATCCCTTTAGCAAATGCTATTTTATCAACCAAAAAGATGACACTTGTACCAAAAGGTGATTACTATCAAGTTGTAAAAATTAATGATGCTCCTGGAGAGGGATTAGCAGTTAAAAATAATATAAGTAGAGGTAGTGGGATTATGGAGACCGTAATCTTTCAACTTAGTAGTGTAAATGCTGCTGTAATAAGGTCAAAAATAAAACCACTACTTCACAAAAGTGCAAAGGTAAACTCCTTTAAAAAAAATAATCTATTGGTAGTTACGGCATATCCACACTCTCTAAAATCTATCAAAGAGCTAATAGATAAGATTGAAAAGGGTGAAAGAAAGAAGAGTAAAATAGTAACACTTCAAAATGCTTTGGTAAAAGATGTCTTTCCAAATATTCAAAGTATGTCCAAAGAGCTTTTTGCACAGGATATAGTTAGTGAAAAAGTATCTGTAATGAAAGATGATAGTAGTAACTCAATTATTTTGGTTGGAAATAGTCGGAATTTAAATAGATTAGTTACTTATATTAAAGAGCTTGATATTCAAGGTGAAGAGAGAGATGTTCAACGAATGTATGTTATACCACTAGAGAATTCGAATGTTGAAGAGATGGAGAAGATTTTAAGTAAAATACTACCCCAAATGACGGGAAATCTATCTTCTGGAGGCTCTATTCATGCTATTGCAAAGGGTAAAAAATTATCAATAACTCAGAAAAAGGGTTCTTCTCGCTCCCCTATATCCTCAAATGCAAAGGTAAAAAAAGCTGTCATTGCAAGTGATATTGAGAGGAATGCTTTAATAGTTCTAGCAAACTCTGCTCAGATAGAGAATATTCGGGAGACAGTAAAGCTACTTGATATAGAAAAATCACAAGTATATATAAAAGCTAAAATTGTAGAGGTAAACACTAATCTTGCAGAGAATATAGGTGTAAAATATGGATTTTCGGGTGGTGCTATAACTTCAAAAGGGGTCTTTTCACTACTTGCTAGTTCAGGTGCTGCACCTCTTGCTATATCAGGAGAGTTGATGAGTTTTATGAACCAAGGAGGAACCAAGACTATTTATAATGATGCAGGTAATGCTATAGGTACTGAGACTAGCAGTAAATTCGCATTTGATGAGGGGATCAAAGAGGTGTTTTCTACAGGAATACAACTAGACCTACTAAAGCAGAATGGTGCAGCACAGGTACTATCAGAGCCTTCTGTTTTATGTACCAATAATAAAGCATCTAATATATATGTTGGTCAAACTCAATCTATCATAACACAATCTCAGCAGAGTACTCAAGGCTCTTCTAATGTTCTAAATAATTATAGTAGAGAGGATATTGGTATAACACTCAATGTAAAACCTAGACTATCTAGTAATAATAAAGTTTCGCTTGAAGTAGAGACTACCATAGAGGATGTATTACCTGGTTCTGGTGCATCGGCAGATAGACCAACAACTACAAAGAGGTCTGTTAAGACAAATGCTATTGTTAATCATGGAGAGACTATCATCTTAGGTGGACTTATTAAAACTTCAACAGGTAAAAGCTCAACTAGAATTCCTATACTTGGTGATATTCCTATTTTGGGACGACTATTTACTTCTCAGGGAGAGGCGAAGAATAAGATAAATGTTGTTATCTATCTAACTCCATATATTATTAAAAAGAGTTCCGACTTAACAACATTGCGTAAAAATCTCAATGAGTTAGACTCTATACAAAAACAATTTAATAAAATAGTATTAAATAAACTAGAAAAGAGGAGACTAGGTATAGATGAGGATAGAAGACATGTAACATTCTCTAGTCAATCGAGAAGCTTTTTTAGAGTAAGGAAAGATAATGATATAGTTGAATCAAACTATACTCCAGCTCAAAATGAAGTTGATTCATCTACCATAGAGTATGAGACTATACCAACGATAGAGGATGAATCTCCTACTATCAGAAGTGAATCTATACTAGAGAGTATTGGTCAAGAAAATAGAGAGAGTATTAACCTCAATGAGATTAATACAGGTATTGAATACAACGAGGGGACTACATTTAGCCAATGAGACTACCATTTATTGAAGATATTGACCTTGAACCAATTTGGAATGATGATGTCAATAATACACTTGCGATGAAACATAATCTTCTCTTTGCTATGGTACAGGGCAAAGAGTGTACAATTGTACAAAAAAGTACTCTATCTACGGCTCTTAATTATCTATCCAAATTGGATATTGACTATCCTGTAGTAGAGGTTGACTCTGATAGTTTTGAGAGATTGCAAAATAAATTTAGAGAGATTAAGACTGGAAGTGATTTTGATTCTATTGAGACAGAGAGTGGAGATGATATTATAGAGGTAGAGTCAGACCTACTTGATTTTATTAGAAATTCACAAGACTTACTATCCAATGAGGAGTCTGCACCTGTAGTAAAACTAGTAAATTCATTATTTTTCCAGGCTATTAAAAAGGGAGCTAGTGATATTCATATAGAGACGCTAGAGAAAAAGGGTGAGGTTCGTCTAAGAATTGATGGTGCTTTGAAAAAGCATTTGGATATAGACAAAAATATTACAGGTCTTGTTATCTCTAGGATTAAAGTTATCTCAAACCTTGATATATCAGAAAAGAGAGTACCTCAAGATGGTAGAACACAGGTAACTATAGCAGGTAAATCACTAGATATTAGGGTCTCTGTACTTCCAACCTACTATGGAGAGAGAGTTGTTATGAGGCTTCTTATGACGAGTGAAAGCATTCCTACTCTAAAGACTCTAGGGTTTTCAGATGACCTCACAAGAGACCTAAACAAACTACTTACACACCCTCATGGAATGATTCTAGTAACAGGACCTACAGGTTCTGGTAAATCAACAACTCTACACGCTTGTTTACAACATATCGCTACACCTGATAAGAATATTATTACTGTAGAAGACCCTGTAGAGTATAATGCAGAGAATGTAAATCAGATTCAGGTTAATGACAAGGTAGGATTAACATTTGCAGCAGGTCTTCGTTCTATATTACGACAAGACCCTGATATTATAATGATTGGAGAGATGAGAGATAGTGAAACAGCTGATATTGGACTTCGTTCTGCTTTAACAGGTCACCTTATGTTGTCTACTCTACATACCAATGATGCTACCTCTGCTCTTTCTCGTTTGATGGATATGGGTATAGAGAATTTCCTAATTGGTTCTACTCTTCTTGGTGTTCTTGCTCAAAGATTAACGAGAAGACTATGTGAGTGTAAGGAGCCAACGGAGTTACCACAATCAGTTATAGATGAGCTACAACTACCTCCTTATGCTATATACTATAAGGCAAAAGGTTGCAAAGATTGTGATTTTACTGGATATAGTGGGAGAAAAGCTGTTGGTGAACTATTTATTATGAATGACTCTGTTAAAATTATGATGAAGGATGGATTAAATGACCACCAGATTCGTACAGCTATGAAAAAGGCAGGAATGAAAACCATTGCTGATAAACTCAAAGAGATGCTTATTGAAGGAGAGACTAGTTATGAAGAGTGTGTTCGTATTGGGATTATGGAAGATTAACTTAGTGAATAGTAAATAATGAGAGCAAAAAATAAAAAGGCTTTTACGCTATTAGAGGTTCTTATCTCTATAATGTTACTCTCTTTGGTGCTGATGGCTCTCTATAAAAGTGCAGAGATACTTCGTGCATCAAATAAAAATCTCTTTAATCATTTAGAGAAGAGTTCTGATATGATGAAGGGTAGCAAGATACTCTATATGGATATACTACAAGCTGATGAAAATATCTCAGTAACTTATAAAGAGAAAAAATTTGATAAACTTATTATAGATAATACTCAACACTCCATCTATGGATTGCAAAGTGTCAAGGTTGTATGGTTGGTATATAAAGAGAATAATACTCTTCTACGATTAGAGGGGACAAAGTATGAATTACCTCTAAGAATGGAAGAAAATGTGGCTGTTGATAAGATAGCTATGAATATGGAGTTATTTAAAATATATAAAAGTAAGAAAAGAGATAAGCTTTTAGTCATATCAAAAACTATAGGGCAAGATACTCAAAGTTTTATGATACAAAATATAAAAATAAGATTAACAAAAAAAGAGTTTGCTGGTGGAACAATTACCTTTAATGATAAGAAAAAAAAATCTAAAAAATAATGAAAAAATTCATACTATTATATTGGTTTAATTTAGCCTTGTTATTTACTCTGTTTTATTGGGATATATCGCCTCTTGGAGATATTCTTAACCATCTACAAACAGATATGACAGCTTATATAGTATCATTAACATTAAATGATGGGATAACAAAAGGGTATGAGATTATTATAAACAACCACTACAGTTTAGTTATAGAAAAGGCGTGTAATGGTATGGTTCCATATCTCTTTTTCTTATCATCTATTATAGCTTTTCCATCCACTATATTAGATAAAATAAAATGGAGCATAATTGGATATACTGTTATTACAACTATTAATATATTTAGAATATGGCTAGTAGCTAAGCTCGTATTGGATGAGGTAGGAAACTTCTCCTTGGCACACGATTTTATAGGAAATAGCATATTGATTTTTGTTGTATTAACTCTATTTATTCTATTTATAAAAACAAAAAAAGGATTAATACATGAGAGTAACAAAATACTCAGCAAACGGCAATGATTTTATAATATTTATTGCAAAAGATAGAGCAGACCGAAGTAAACTAGCTTCAAAACTGTGTCATCGCCAAAATGGTATAGGTGCAGATGGGATGGTAGTTCTACTACCACATGAGGAGTATGATTTTGAGTGGGAGTTTTATAACTCAGATGGAAGTCTAGCTGATATGTGTGGTAATGCCTCTAGGGCTGTAGCACACTTTGCACATGAAAAAGGAATCTCAAAAGATGGAAAAGCTGAGTTTTTAACTGGCGCAGGTGTTATTCGAGCCACTATCAATGGACTATATGTAGTTAGTGATATGAGAACACCTAAAATTCTAAATAGAGTAGAGGAGGATGGGGAAAACTGGTGGCTTATAAATACGGGTGTTCCTCATCTTGTAGCTATTCGTGATACGATTGAAGAGTTTGATATAGAGCAGATGAGAAGGCTACGGTACAAATATAATGCTAATGTTAATATCTGTAAACCGATGAGAGATGAACTGTTTGTTCGGACTTATGAGAGAGGTGTAGAGGATGAGACATTGGCTTGTGGTACGGGTATGGTGGCATGTTTTGTTCGGTGTCATGTAGAGAAGCTTTTGGATAATATGGTAAAAACCACTCCAAAATCTGGTGATGAACTATATATTAGCTTAGAAAATGGTATCTATAAGTTTGGAGGAAAAGTAATAAAAACTTTTATAGCAGAGACAGTAGATTAAATCATTTATGTTAAAATTGCAATAAAATTTTAGCATAAAGGAATTTCAAATGCAAAAAAAGATATTCACCTTCGTCTCAATATTTTTACTATCGACTACACTTATCTTTAGTAAAACACTCGTGACAGTAAATGGACACAAAGTAGATGACTCTATTATACCAAAAGGCTATGAACAGCTTGATGATACCAAAATGGCAGAGCTTATGGAGCATCTAATAAAAGAGGAGTTAATTCACGCATATCTTTTAAAAAGTGATATAGTCAATGACCCCAAATTCAAAGAGGCATTTCAAAAACAGAAAGAGTTAGCAGAAAAACAGTATAAAAAAGCTGCTGGAAAGAACTTGACAAAGGCACAAATTCGTAATATAAAGGGTTCTATAGCACTTATAGCATATCAACAAAAAGAGTTTAAATCAACAAATATAACTAACTCTGAAATAAAGGATTTTTATAACAATAATCAAGAGAAATTTAATTTTCCAAACTCTATAGAGATAGCAAATATTATAACTAAAACCCAAAAAGAGGCTAAAAGTATTATCAAAAGATTAACTAATGCCAAAGATTTAAATAAAGAGTTTATTGAGATAGCAAAAGAGTATAAACAAAATGGTTATATGGGATGGTTCGGAGAGGGTCAAGCACCTCAGAATCTATTTGATGCAGCCTACAAAGCAAAACCAAAAACTCTACTCAAAAAACCGATAGAGACTAAACATGGTTATCATGTTGTCTATCTACTCAATAAAAAAGAGGCTGGTAAAATATCTTTTGAAGATTCAAAACAAAATATCGAACAGATGCTCAAAAAGAAAAAAGTCATGGAAGCTCTAAAGAACAAAATAGAGACACTCTATGGTAATGCAGAGATTGTATATTAATTAAAACATGAATGCTCATTAGCTTCTTGATACTAGAGCATTCGTGAAGCTAGTTGTTCTTTGTTAAAAATTAGCCTCCCCTATGTTAATTAGTTTACCCTTTTTTAGTTCACAATTTCTAATAAAACTTTACACCTATAACATTGTCTTAAATAGTATTTAATATTCAATGTTCTACTAACTATCTTTTCTATTAAAAAAAGCTTAAAATAATACTTTTATTAAAAAATTATGGTAAAATCAAGACTTAAAACAGAGAGATGGAGTCCTGATGAAAAAAGTTAGTATATTTACTCTATTCATAATGACAACTTTTTTGAATAGTAGTATAGAGAATGAGATAGGTATCAGTGTGGGAACCACCTCTATTCATAATGAGGGTGGAAGTAAATTTAAAAACTACGGGCTTAGTGCTAACTATCAGATGAATAGATATGTAGTGAGTCCTAGATTTGATATTGATTTTGTAAATGTTTCTGATTATGATGGAGTTAACTCTCTATGGAAAACTTCAGTCAATGGTATATATGAGTATGAGAACTATACAGAGTTTACTCCATATGGATTAGTTGGATTGGGTTATGAGAGAGTCTCTTCAGAGGTTGCACATAGTTTTGAGAGTCACCCTTTTGTACAAGGAGGGTTTGGTGTTGGTTATCAGATGAAAAATGGATACAAAGCAAAATTAGAGGGCAAGATACTTCAAATTCTTGGAGGAGAGGATGAGAATAATGAAGTTATGTTTAATGTAGGTATGAGTTTTCCAATAGAGAGTAGGAGAGTTAAGAGACACAAAAGAAGAGTGGTCAGACATATCTCTGCACCTACACCTCCTCCTAGAAAGAGAGTTGTAAAGAGACCAGTAAAGAGAGTAGTTGTACAAAGAGAGATACCAGTATATATTAATAGTAAAACTTGTCCTAAAAAAATAGAAGGATTAGATAGAGATAGAGATGGTATCTTGGATAGACTAGACCAGTGTCCTAACACCCCTTGTGATTTTGTAGTTGATAGATTTGGTTGTCCTGCAAAAGCAACACTAAGAGTCAATTTTGCAATAGCCTCGGCGACAATTAATCCAGATTCTATGTCAAAAATTCAAAATTTTGCAAATTTTCTTCTAAGAAATAGAGGTAGTATCGTAAAAATTGTGGGACATACAGATAGTGTTGGCAAGAGCGATTACAACTTTTTGCTCTCAAAGAGAAGAGCAAAATCAGTTGCAGATAGATTGGTTATGTTGGGTGTGAGTCCTGCAAGAGTTAGTTTTTATGGTATGGGTGAGAGTCAACCTATTGCTGATAATAAGACAGACTATGGTAAGAGACAAAATAGAAGAATAGAGGCAATACTAAGTTATCCAAATAGAGTAAGAGAGAGTAGATGAGAAGAGTAATAGTAGAAGGTTTATTGGTTTTGTCAATTTTATTTCTAAATGCTTGTGAAGATAGAGCGGGGAATATAGATAGTGATGGTGATGGATTGAGCGATAGACAAGAGGCTATATTGGGGACACAATATAAAAATCCTGATACAGATGGTGATGGAATTTTAGATGGATATGAGAGTGGAAAAGATACAGATGGTGATGGGATTGATGATGCACTAGAGTCTGCAATCAAAGATAGTGATGGAGATGGAGTGCCTGACCAACTTGACCGTTCTAATTATGACCCAACAAATGATAGTGATGGTGATGGTATCTCTAATCAATATGAGATGATTGCAGGGACAAACCCTTTAGACCCCAATAAGTGGCCTGATTTGAGTAGTGATAGAGACCATGATGGGTTACCTGATGCTATAGACCCAAATGATAATAATAGAGATACAGATTCTGATAGTATAACAGATGGAGCAGATGTAGATGTCGATGGAGATGGTCAGATAGATAATGGAGTAGATAGTGATGGTGATGGTATCAATGATGCTGCAGACTCTGATGTCGATGGAGATGGAATAATAGATAATGGCAAAGATAATGATGGAGATGGAGTCAATGATACTCATGACCTTGATGATGATAATGATGGACTCCCTGATAATATTGACCCAAATGATTACAACTCAGATAGTGATGGAGATGGAATTCCTGATGGTGTGGACTCTGATGTTGATGGAGATGGTCAAGTAGATAATGGGATAGATAGTGATGGAGATGGTATCAATGATGAGGCTGATGCAGATGTAGATGGTGATGGAGTTATTGATAATGGAGTAGATAGTGATGGAGATGGTATAGCAGATAGTCACGACCCTATTGACAATAGTAGAGATAGAGACCATGATGGACTCCCTGATGCACTAGACTCAAATGATAACAACTCTGATAGCGATGGAGATGGGATTCCTGATGGAGCCGATGTCGATAGTAATGGTGATGGAGTTAATGATAACGGAACAGATAGGGATGGTGATGGAATTAATGATATATCAGATGTAGATAATGGAGGAGAGGATTCTGATGGAGATGGTATTAGAGATTCCAGAGACCCTATAGATAATAGTGCAGATAGAGATAATGATGGTCTCCCTGATGAGCTAGACTCTAATAACCCAAATCATGATATAGATGGAGATGGGATTCCTGATGGAGCTGATGTAGATGTCAATGGAGATGGAGTAGCTGATAATGGAATAGACTCTGATGGAGATGGTATTAATGATTTTTCAGACTCTGATGTCAATGGAGATGGAGTTATTGATAATGGTGTAGACTCTGATGGCGATGGTATATCAGATAAACAAGATACTATTGATAACAATGTAGATAGTGATAGCGATGGACTACCTGATGATATAGACCCAGATGATAATAATCCTGATATAGATGGAGATGGAATCAAAGATGGGGCTGATTCGGATGTCAATGGAGATGGTATAGTAGATAATGGTCATGACCATGATGGAGATGGTACAAATGATATTTATGATAGTGATGATGATAATGATGGTATACCTGATATTGAAGATGAAAATAGTGAAAATTATGATAGTGATGGTGATGGTATACAAGATGGTGCTGATGCAGATATAGATGGTGATGGAGAGATAGATAATGGTAAGGACTCTGATGGAGATGGTATTAATGATGAGTCTGATGTAGATGTTAATGGAGATGGCAAAGCTGATAATGGAGTAGATAGTGATGGTGATGGGATTAATGATGAACATGATACTATAGATAATAGAGAAGATAGTGATAGTGATGGACTACCTGATGATATAGACCCAAATGACCACAATACAGATACAGATGGTGATGGTATCGCCGATGGAGCAGACTCTGATGTTGATGGAGATGGTCAAGTAGATAATGGAAGAGATAGTGATGGTGATGGAATCAATGATAAAACAGACTCTGATGTAGATGGAGATGGAGAAGTAGATAATGGAAAAGATTCTGATGGAGATGGTATTGCAGATAGATATGATACTATAGATAACAGCAAAGATAGTGATAATGATGGACTACCCGATGATATAGACCCAAATGATAATAATCCCGATACAGATGGGGATGGGATACCAGATGGTGCTGATGTAGATGTAGATGGAGATGGGGTCAATGATAATGGAACGGATAGTGATGGTGATGGGATTAATGATGTTGCAGATGTAGATAGAGATGGAGATGGTCTACTAGATGTCTATGACCCTGACCCTAATAACTCTGATATGGATGGAGATGGAATTATAGATGGTGTAGATGCCGATATAGATGGTGATGGTGTTTTGGATAATGGACAAGATAGCGATGGGGATGGAATTAATGATGTAGCTGATGTAGATGTGGATGGTGATGGTACTCCAGATAATGGTGTAGACTCTGATGGTGATGGAGTCAATGACCAAAATGATATAATAGATAATCTAAAAGATATAGACCAAGATGGTCTACCTGATTACCTAGACCCAAACCCTGGAAATCCTGATACAGATGGTGATGGAATTCCTGATGGAGCTGATGTAGATGTCAATGGAGATGGGAGAGCAGATAATGGAACTGATTCTGATGGTGATGGTATCAATGATTTGGCTGATATAGACAACTATCCTGATAGTATAGATACCGACGGGGATGGAATCAGAAACTCATATGACCCTGATGATGACAATGATGGAATAAGTGATATTATGGAGACTCAATTAGGTCTAAATCCTCTAAATACAGACTCTGATAGTGATGGTAAAAATGATAAAGTTGATGGTTTTGGAGACCTTGATGGTGATGGTATTATCAATGCTTTGGATTCTGCAACTAAAGATTCTGACCATGATGGTGTCTTGGATGAGGTAGATAGTGAAAACAGTGACCCCACAAATGATAGTGATGGAGATGGACAGGCTAATCTAAAAGAGCTAGAGTGTGATGAGGGAGACCCTCTTGATGCTAATGCCTCTTGTCCTTGGGAGACAGAGTCAGAGGAGGGAAAAGCCATGATTTCTGTAGGTTTCTGTTATGTACCAGGGGGATTTGATGTGGATAACGATGGAGTCAAAGAGAAGGGGTTTTGGTTATCTTCATATCAAGCTAGAAAATCAGGTATTGCAATATCTAAAGATGAGGTTCTAAGGAGTGTAGGGAACTATAGAGAGTTTATCTCTAAAAACTTTAATTTAATTAATACAAAAGAGGATATTAGTGGTTATATAGATAGTAATCTAAGCGATACACCACTAGGGGATACATTATCATTTGATTCAAATCGTTTTGGTACAGAGTCTCGTATTACAGATATGCCTCCATATCTCATATTGACAAGTCTAAGTAAATATAAGATTTATGATAGTAATGGTAGTGTTATAAATAGCAATTTGGGGCTTCTGACACAAAAACAGTATGTTCATATCAAAAAACTACTAGATGCTGATTTGGAAAATGGAGGTGATGGTACATATCTTCGTAATGGTCTGTTAGGCAGAGATATACAAGTTCCTATAGTTGGTTATCAGACTCGTGTCTATGAGTTTGGAAGTAGTTACAAAGAGTATCTAAAAGATTTGATATGGTTAATAGATAGAGATTTAAATATAAAGTTTTTCATAGAGAGTGTTCAATCTTGGTGGGAGGTAAATATAGATGATGTTAGGTACAACCATTATGATGATATATATGGAGCAAATAGTATTATAGATGTAGGAATGGGTGCAGGGACTTACAAGGATGACTATGCTGTAGTTGTTAGAGGAGGAGCAAAATTGGACTTGACACAAGGAACAACAGGTATAGATACAGATAGTCCAAATAGTACAAATGGTATTGGATTTAGAGCAGCTTCACCATATTTAGAATAACTTTTTGTTACGATTATTATAACTATTGGAGCAGAAGATATAAATTTAAGTTAGCTTTTCTTTAATTAAGAGTAATATACTCTTAATTAACTATTAAAGGATTTAAACTATGATGGGTATACCACAACCTGCATTTTATATATTTAAGTGTCAACAGTCAGCACCTCCAGGAATGCCAAAACCAAGCTGTGTAAGTCAAAATAACCCAGAGTCTCAACAACTCATGCAACATCTATCTCAACAGCTCATGATGAAAGGCATTATCGCTACAGCTACACCAATTCAGACCTCTTGTCTAAATCGTTGTCAACAGGGACCTGTAATCTTGGTAGAGCCAGGGCATACAATGTATGTTGGGTTGACAAAAGAGAAAATAGATAGAATTATTGATGAGCATATTATAGGTGGTAATGTCGTCCAAGAGTATGTAATTGACGATACTGTTTGGGGTGAACCTATTCCTCCTGCATCTATGGCTCGATAGTTTAAAGAGAGTTAACTCTCTTTAACTCCTCAAAATCAAAGGTTGTTAATTAGCACCTCTATTTTATAAGGAGATTTGATTTTAGTTAGGTGCTTGTCAACTCCAAAGCCAACCTCTTAGCTCCTTTAAAGTCAGCCTTACCAGTTCCAAGCTTAGGAATCTCATCCACTTTAAAGTAATCGCTAGGAATAAACAGAGGATTCATATTCAACTCTCTAATCTCCTTTTTCAACTCATCCAAATCCTTCTCGCCCTCTAGCATCAAAACAACTCTCTCACCCTTTTTTATATCAGGAATAGCTGTTACAGAGATTTGGTCATTTTCGCTCAAAAGTTTACCTATTTCACTCTCAACAAGCCCTAGGCTGACCATCTCTCCACCTAGTTTTGCAAATCTACTATATCTATCTACAATAGTTACAAAACCATCCTCATCTACATGACCTTTGTCACCTGTGATGTACCAACGGATTCCATCTATCTCTTTGATTACGGATTTGGTCTTCTCTTTATCTCCTAGATACCCTTTCATTACCTGCGTTCCACCTATTAGCATCATTCCATCTTCTCCTGTTGGTAGAGGTTCAAATGTATCAGGGTCAACTATCATAAAGCTACTCCCTGGAAGTGCCAGACCTATAGTTCCCTCTCTGTTTCCAACCTGAACATGATAATCATCGGGGTCTATAGCATCATGGATATTACAACTAGCTACGGGTGTGGTCTCTGTGGTTCCATACCCCTCTAGGATAGTTTTTCCAAATTTGGATTTGAATAGTTCGGCTATCTCTTTAGGTAGTTTCTCTGCCCCTGCTACCACAAATCGTAGTTTGTCAAACATTAGAGGGTGAATCTTTCTATTTCGTGCATATAGTCTATAGAACGTAGCTGTTGCAAATAGGATAGTGGCATCATATTTTGCTGATAGTTTTCCTATGCCTAATCCGTCTGTTGGGTCAGGGTGACATACTACAGGCACACCCTCTATTAGTGGGAATAGGGTTGTAACTGTTAGTCCAAATGAGTGAAATATAGGTAGAGTTCCTAACATTACATCATCATCATTTGGGTTCATTAGAGTAGCTATCTGTTTGATATTACCCATAAAGTTTTGGTGTGTTAGCTCTATCCCTTTTGGTGTTCCTTCGCTTCCACTAGAGAATAGAATAGCTGCTGTTGAGTCGATTGGTCTATTTTTGATAAAAAGTAGAGAGAGTAGTGCTGTGGGTAGAAATTTTGCCATCAAAAAGGTCAAAAGCTGTGAAAGTCTGCTCATTTTGGCTTTTAGCTCCTCAAGATAGATTAGCTCTGTATCCTCTAGTGCCTCATCTAGGTCAAAACCTTTCGCTTTTAGCTTAACCATAAACTGTTTGGAGGTGATTATCTGTTTTATTTGGGCTAGTTTGATAGCATGTTTTAGGCTCTCTGTTCCTGCTGAGTAGTTTAGGTTTACAATAGTTTTGCCTAGAGTTAGAGTTGCCATATTTGAGATAGAGCCACCTGCACTTGTGGGAACTATAAGCCCTACATTCTGCTCTCTGCCCAAAATAGACTTAAATGCTCTTCTCATTAGCAAAACAGCTGTAATAAACCGATGATCACTAAGCTCTACACCTGTTGAGTCTGCTACACAAAGCTCTCTACCTACCTTTTTAGCCTCTCTTATCCAAGCCTTTTGTAGAGATGGTAGTCGTTTGGTATAGGCCTCCCAAGAGCTTATAGAGAGTCTAAATACTGCCTCTTTGACCTCATTTGCCTTGCTATTTATCGGCATAGGTTTACCAAATGCTACTCCTACATCTTTTAGTCTTTTGTTTTTCATCTTTGTTGAGGCGTGAGAGAATTGGCTCTCCCACAATCCACGCAGATAAAAAGGCACAATTATGGAGTTTCTAGTTACATCAGCCGTAGCAAACTCAAAACCTTTTTGAAACTTACCAAGATGTCCATTTCGAGATAGATGACCCTCAGGAAATAGTGCTACAGTCTCACCGTTGTTAAGTGCTTCTGAAACTAAAGATAGTGCCTTTTTCCCACCTCTTGTAGAGATTGAGATTGCTCCAAAAAACTTAAATATCGGCTTTAGATACCAAATATTATAGTAGTGTCTATCTATTACAAATCTAATAGGATTAGGGTATGCTATCTGTAGAAATGCCCAATCCAAAAAGGAGACATGATTCCCTAAAAATAGCACTCCACGGCTTGATTTTATATTATCTAACCCCTCAACATCTACTCTATACTTTAGTCCAAATAGAAAACGAACCACAAAACGAACCATAGATTGAGGGAGTTTTATAAGTGTATAGATAAAACCACCTAGAGCAATTAACATCGCTATATTAAACAGAGTAGTACTAGAGAAACCGATAAAAGCAAAGAGTGTAACTAACATCAAAAAGAGAAACATAGAGATATTCTGCATAAAGTTACTACCTGCTAGGGTCTTGCCCATCATCCGTTTTGGAGTAGCAAACTGAATAAGTGTATTGAGTGGAACAATAAAAAGCCCAGAGAAGAAACCATAGAAGAAAAATAGAACACCAAGTGCATTTACAGACTCTATACTAGAGATAAAAAAGAGAGAAACTGCAATTCCCAATGCTCCAATAGGTATAATCCCTGTCTCAATATACTTTTTGCTAACACGACCTACAAATAGTGAACCAGCCACTATTCCTATACCTGAAACAGATAAGAGACCTTGGGCTACGACTGTATTGTCTATCCCCATATTCTCTTTGAGATACTCACCAAAGATTGCCACCACTAGTTGAGAGATACCCCAAAATATAGAGAGACCAATAATAGAGAGCCAAACTGTTTGGTTTCTTTTTAGAACCCTCATATTGGCTCTAAGATAGGTTAGGTTTGCATATCTTCTAGGTTTAAATCTCATGCTCTTTTTTATCTCTATGGACTTAATCAGACGCAGAGATAGCAGAAACTCTACAATAGATGCTCCAATTAGTGCAAACCCTACAGGATAGATATACTGTAGTATCTCTCCTTTATCTGTAGTTTGGTCTGCTAAGAGAGACTCAAAAAATATAGAGTAGATAACAGCTCCTGCTAATATAGAGATAATAGTAATAGATTGAACCATAGCATTAGCCTCTGTTAGCTTCTCATTTCCTACCATCTCTTTGATTAACCCATATTTAGCAGGTGCATATATAGCAGACTGTGCGGCCAATATAAAGGTCATACTAAAAGCAAACCAAAACCAACCATTAATATATGCAACTAATATAAGAGAGGTGATAGCAACAGCTGCTAGTGAGGCTACTCGTATAATCTGAACCTTTGGGTACTTGTCACTCAAAAATCCTGATGGAGAGAATAGAAATATAAAAGGTAGTAGAATCAGAGCATTGACAATAGCTGTAAGTATTATCAGCTCTGAGCCATCATAGGCTTTGAATATTGTATTTTGTAAAATAATCTTGTGTCCTAGGTCTGTCATTGCATTGAGAAATACAATAAATATATAGGGTGTAAACCCTCCAATTCTAAATAACTCTTTCATACTCTATCTCCATCTATTTTTGCTGTTCCTCTTAAGTGTTAGGTCGTGCTATATATTTTTGTAAAAAATATAGTTAACCACAACTAGTAGCTACTCTATAACCTATCTCCTCTAGCATTGTTCTATCTTTGAGAGGATTATCCCCTACTGTAGTGAGATAGTCACCTATCACAATAGAGTTGACCCCTGAATCAAACATCTCCTCTTCATAACCACTAAATATCTGCTCTCTACCACCTGCAACCATCAATAACCTATCTTCTCCCAACAATTCCCTAGCTTTTTTGATAATAACTAATGCCTCTTCTCTATTAATATTTCTCTCTTTTATTGGAAGAGCAGGGTTTGTTATATAAAAATTTAGGGGAGTTGAGTCAGGTTCAAGTGAGACTATAGAGTTTAATAGTGACTCTCTATCCTCAATACTCTCACCCATACCCCAAATACCACCACTACATAGCTGTAGTCCTGCCTCTTTTACATTTAGACAGGTTTGGTATCTCTCATCCCATGAGTGAGTTGTGCATATTGTCTCATAGTATCTTTTTGAAGTCTCTAAGTTGTGGTTGTAACTATCTATCCCATGCTCTTTTAGAAATTTTAGCTGTTCTACAGTAGCTGTTCCATTACATGCTATTAGATTTAGATTATCCACCTCTTTTTTGATAGCGATTGATGCTCTAGCCACAAAATCTACGCTCTTGTCTGTTAGTCCTTTTCCTGCTGTTACTAGACAGTAACCCAAAGCACCATGTGATTTTGCCTGTTTTGCTTCTATAACAATGCTCTCTATAGATTTATAGTTATATCGCTCTATATCTGCATGATAGCGAACACTCTGTGTACAGAATTTACAATCTTCTTTGCAAGTACCACTCAATATATTATTGATAGCACATAAAAATATCTCTTTTTTCATGGGGGGATTATACTACAATCTTTTTATAAACTTATTGAATATAACTCTTCAGGCTTAACATAGTTAAGTTGATTTATAGAATTTTCTTCATCAAAAAAACAGTTTTAAACAGTTTTTTTCTGTTAATTTAAGGAAAAATTCAGTATAATTATATCATTAATATAAAGGAAACAGCGTTGTTATTTAATAGTTACGAGTTTATATTTGCATTTTTACCGATAACCTTTTTTATATATTTTTATCTAAATAGTAAATCACAAGAGATTAGCAGAATTTTTTTAGTTCTCTCTAGTCTATTTTTTTATAGTTGGTGGAATATTAACTATCTCAATCTACTATTAGCTTCAATGATATTTAACTACTCCATGGGTAGAGTATTGACCAATTATAGTAGTCAGATATATCATATACCCAAAAAAACGATACTAACAATAGGCATTGTAGGGAATGCTCTGCTATTGATATACTATAAATATATGGATTTTTTTATTATCAATATCAATGGAGCATTTGGTTCAAATATCGAACTTATGCACCTAGCTCTGCCTTTGGCCATCTCATTTTTTACTTTTCAACAGATTGCTTATCTCGTTGACTCATATCGAGGAGAGACCAAAGAGTATAACTTTTTGAACTATGCTCTATTTGTCTCATTTTTTCCTCAACTCATAGCTGGTCCTATTGTTCATCACAAAGAGATGATGACTCAATTTATGAAATCTGAAAATAGCTCTATTAATATGAGTAATGTTTTTGGAGGGATGTTTATATTTGCTATAGGACTATTTAAAAAGGTTGTCATAGCAGATACTTTTGCTATATGGGCAACACAAGGGTTTGACCACTCTACCATCTTATATTTCTCTGAGGCGTGGATAGCTAGTTTGAGTTACTCTTTTCAGATATACTTCGATTTTAGTGGTTACGCAGATATGGCTATAGGTGCGGCTCTGCTTTTTAATATCAAATTGCCAATAAACTTCGACTCTCCATACAAAGCTACCTCTGTACAGGACTACTGGAGACGATGGCATATCACATTTGGTAGATTTCTGAGAAACTATATATATATTCCATTAGGTGGTAATAGACAAGGGGTAAATCGGACATATATAAATCTAATGATAACACTCCTATTTGCAGGTTTTTGGCATGGAGCAGGGTGGGGATTTGTTCTATGGGGATTTTTACATGGTGTAGCATTGATTATTAACCATAAATGGAAACAATTTGGGTTTAGATTAAATATATTTGTTGCTTGGTTTATCACCTTTTTCTATATAAATTTTACTAGAGTATTTTTTAGAGCCACTGAGTTTAAAGATGCAATTAAAGTACTAAAAGGGATGTTTGGTCTGAATGGTTTCTCTCTCTATTATGATAGTACATATATTATGGCTCCTTCTTATCTACTGTTAGGATTTATTATAGTTACAATGTTCAAGAACTCTTCGGAGATTGTAGAGTTTAGGTGGATTAAGAGACAGGCTTTTTTTATATTTTCCCTGCTCTTTTCATTTACCCTACTACAGATGATAAATATCACTATTCGTGGTGATAAGGTATCTGAGTTTTTATATTTCAACTTTTAGGAGAGATAGATGATAAAAAAGAGTTTTATGTTTCTATCTGCATCACTAGTGGCTATTATATTTTTTGAACTTTTTTTGAGATTCTCTCCATTCTCTTATGGAGTCTCTCCTGTTGAGTATGATAGTGATATAGGGATGTGGCACAAGAGAAATTTTTCTAGTAAGACAGTTCGAAAGTGTTATGATACAACCTACTATTTTGATAATAGAGGGTTGGTAAAAAATAGTTATAAATATCAAAAAGATAAAAAGGATATAGTTCTACTAGGTGACTCATATACCGAAGCTATTATGGTAAAAAATCAAAATATAATACACAACTCCTTAGAGAGAGAGTACGATGGAAAGTATAATTTCTTGAATTATGGTCTATCTGGAACAGCATCTGTTCAGCATCTTGTAATGTTGCAAAAAAAGGTTAAATTTGATAATGTAAAAGAGGTGATACAGCTACTAAATATGGATGGAAATATATATGAGGTTGACCCAAAGACATTTGATAGCACTACTAGACCAAAAGTCTTTTTGGATTTTAGAGATATGCAGAGTTATAGAGTTATCCCCCCTAAACCACTAGATATAAAAGAGAAGATTAGAGATTTCTTGGGGAATTTTGAGCTATATATATATCTAAGAAAGATACTCTATTTTGTAAAAGATGATGAGGTAGAGAGAGTAGCAGATAATAAAAAAGAGGAGAATTTATCCAAAAATTGGCTACAAGTCAAAGGAGCTGTATCTAATATAAAAAAACTGCTAAAAGAGAGAGGAGTTGAGTATAAAGTAATTGTTTATGGAAGAGATTTAAAACTAAAAAAGACACTAACAGACTTTTTGACTAATCAAAAAATAGATTTTTATGATTTGGACTCTCTCTCTGATAAATATAGTTTGCCATTAAAAAGTTTTTCATGTGATAGACATTGGAGTGATGAAGCACATAGAAATATTGCGAAGTTAATAATAAAAGAGAATATTATTTAACTATTTCTAATATTTTTTGTTATATAATTATAATTAAAATTCCTTAAAGGATTATTGATGAATAAACTATATGGAGAACTTTTACAAGAGATATATCAGCAGATATAAAAGATATTGAAACAGGAAACCAACTTATATCTATTGATGCTTTTCTTATTCGTGGTTCTGGATATATAGATGATATTTGGACTTTTCAAGATGAGGAGAATGATGATTAACAATAGAATATTAGATGAGATTATTAAGTTAATATTTATGTGAATAAATATATAATAACATTTATTATTAAATATAAACAAGGAATCTAAAATGAGAAGATTAAACAGTATACTATTTATACTTTTAACTGTAGTAACATTTTCAACTGCTACTACAGTTTATGAGGATGCAGAAGATGGAACTACAGATGGATGGAGAGTTCAAACAGATAGTAATGAACCTAGAAATGTGTATAGTCCCTCAACTGATAGTAGAGTTATAAGATTAGCAGGTGGTGGAGGTCCTTGGATATTAGGAGCTGTTTCAGGTAATTTGGCTTGGAATAATACTACAGAAAAAACTATAACTTGGAGTATGTATATGGGTGATAGATATACTGTATATATACCTGTAACAACTACTCATGGTACTAGATACCTTTTTTATAATGATTTACCAAAACGAATTCTTAGACATGGTTTAGATGGTGGAATTCTTCATGGTCTCGGGGGATATAGACATGCTGAATATAAACATGTTTGGCGTACATATACAAGAGACCTTGAAGCCGATTTAAAAGATTCAGAACCTGATAATGAACTTATCTCTGTCAATGGCTTTATATATAGTGGGGCTGATGTGTCTTTGGATAATATTATTCTCTATAATCCAAAAGAGACTATTTATGAAAATGGTAGTGGAGCAGATAATTGGACTATATCAGACAATGACCCAGCAGGAGCAACTGTTGTAACTGTTATTGACCCACAAGGAGCAAAAGTTCAAGGTGATGTTATTAAATTAGAAGGCAATGGATTAGATAATGCCTATAGATTAAATTCAAATAGTTGGAATAATACTACACAAAGCATTATACAATGGAAGAGTAGATTTTTTGAAACATACTCTGTCTCCATAAATGTGCATACAACAGAAGGTATCAGAGAACTTTTGTATACAAACAGTAATGATTATATTCCTAGTGGAGGTATTATCAATAACGGAGCAACTATTTGGCATGAGATGGGTGGACGCTCACTCATGGGACAAAATGGTTGGGAACAGAGACGGGATTTTGGAAATATTAACTATTTTTGGCAAACTGTCACACGAGACTTAAAACAAGATATAAGAGATTTTGAACCAAATAATAAACTAATATCTGTAGATTCTTTTACTGTTATGGGAAGTGGTTTAATAGATGATGTCAAAATGCTAGGAAGAGCAATAATTCCTAATCCTAATGAAGATACGATATATGAAGATGCAGAGGATGGTAATACAGACGGATGGCAAGTATATGATAATAATCCAGAAGGTGCAACTATCAATAATATTTATGATGAGGGGAGAAGAAGTAGAGTTATTGAATTAACAGGTAATGGTTTAAATAACGGTTATGAGATAGGTAGAAGAAGAGGTGGAGCTAAATGGAATAATCAAAATCATAAAGCTATATCTTGGAGTATGAACTATAGTGAACCTTTTGCTGTATATGTAGCTATTGAAACTACTAATGGAGCTAGATATATGAAGTATCAGCCTGTAGATAATGATGGTGGTAAGAGTGATAACTATATTCTTTTTGGAATTGGCACTGATGCAAATAATGGTACTTGGCAGACATTCAATAGAAACCTCGAAGAAGATTTACATAAATTTGAACCTGATAATGAGATTGTTGCTATCCATGCCTTTTTGATTAGAGGTTCAGGTCGCATTGATGATATTAAAACTATGATGGTCTATTCACCAATAGTCTATGAAGATGCAGAAAATGGTGATACCAATGGTTGGTCAATCTATGAAAACAACTCTGGCAATGCTATTGTTAGAAATGTAGAGGATGCAACTAAAGGAGATAGAGTTATTGAACTATCAGGTCAAGGTAGAACAGATGGTTATATTCTTGGGGCTATTTGGGGTGAGAATAGATGGAGTAATAAAAATCACAAACGAATTAGATGGAGTATGAACTATAATGAGAGTTTTAAAATCTATATATCTGTACGAACAACAAATGGACATAGATATATAAGATATAGTGCAACAGATGGAGATGAGGGGTTAAGTGGAGAGTATATTCGCATAGGATTAGGAGCAAATGCTGATGATGGAACATGGAGAACCTTTGAGAGAAATCTTGCCCAAGATATCTCCAATGCAGAGCCTAATAATGAGCTTTTGGATATTGATGCGTTTATGATTCGTGGCTCTGGTCGATTGGATGATATTGTTGCATATTGATAAAATTATACTTTTGTATATAAATTATTATTGTATAATAAGTAAAAATTAAGTAAGGATTTTACTATGAGTAGAAGTTCTGTTGGTGACAATATAGATTCAGGTAATGCTGATTGGAAGTTTTCTGGAGAGATGGTAAAAGATTTCGAAAAGCATGTCTCAAAATCAGTTCCCCTCTACAATGAGGGGCATGATATTATCCTAAAAATTAGTGACTATTTTGTCAAAGATGACTCTATCTGCTATGAGATTGGCACTTCTACGGGAGTATTGTCTCATAAACTTGCCAATAGATTTATAGATAGAGAAGCCAAATTTATAGGCTTAGATATAGAAGAGGATATGGTAGATAGTGCCAAAAAAAGATATAAGATGCAGAATCTATCATTTGAGTATGCTGATGTATTGGAATATAATTTTGAACCAACTGATTTTATCACCTCATACTATGTTGTACAGTTTATTCGTCCAAGTCAGAGACAGCTATTGATAGACAAAATCTATCAGAGTCTAAATTGGGGTGGTGCATTTCTCTATTTTGAAAAAGTAAGAGCACCTGATGCACGGTTTCAGGATATTATGACAGGCGTTTATAATGAGTATAAACTAGAGCAGGGGTACTCTGCCGAAGAGATTATACAAAAAAGTAGGAGTCTAAAGGGTGTTCTTGAGCCTTTTTCGACACAGGGCAATATAGACATGCTCAAAAGAGCAGGTTTTGTAGATATTATGAGTGTTGCAAAATTTGGACCTTTTGAGGGAATATTAGCAATTAAGTAGGGTGGTGCATTTATGCCCACCAAATAGAAAATATAAATATAAATATAAATATAATTGGTGGGCTTAAAAGCACCACCCTACGAAAGATAAAAAATGATAAAAAACACCATATATACTATAAAATGGACTCTAAAAAGAGTAGGATTTTTATATAAAGAGTTCAAAAATCTCTTACAAAGATTACTCTACCAACCCCAATCAAGATTTTTATTAAGAACATGGGATGCTCCTCTATGCCCTCTAAATGTTATTAAATTTTATACATTTATAGGTCGTATAGGTTTTGCAACTAGAGAGTATATAGCTCTATTAAGTGGTGGCAAGATATTTAAAAAGAGAATACTATTAGATAGTTTTGATGATATAGATATAGAGTCGCTCTATAATAGAGGTAGTGATAATATCCCATGGATAAAACCAGCTTTGGTTGAACTCTCTAAAAGAGAAGTAGATAATAAAATATTTTCAACTATAGAGAGGTCATATTTCTTAGCCAATGAACATGACCCCGATAAGTTTGATAGAGCCAATTGGTGGGAGGAGATGTCTAGGTTATTCAAAGAGGAGCTTTTTAGCGAGGGTAAAATCAATAAAGAGTATCTAATTAACTTTAGAAGTATAAAGGAGCTACCTGCAAACCTAGTAAAAGACCAATTTTATATAGTAAATAGAGAGTTTGGGTATCATATCTCATATCTAAAAGCGATAGATTTTGTACTAGAGTATCATAGACATGCACAAGTCATAAAAAAAGAGATTTTGATTTCACTCTCCGAGAGTTACGCAGGAAATAATCTCTGTGTTAACTATAGAGGGCTTAGGCTTAGTGTGCGTCTTCTTTTTCATGCTATTATGGTTGATAATATCACAAAAAATATTAAGTTTGATAGTAGAGCTACTATATTGGAGATAGGAGCAGGATATGGTGGATTGGGTAGGATTTTGAAATCCTATATCTATAATAGTTGTCATATTATACTAGACTTGCCAGAGACTTTGACCTATGCTGCCTATTTTATTGAGTATAGTTCTCCTGATAAAAAGATAGCTCATCTAAGTGATATTATAGATAGACTTGATGATTTTGACTCTCTAGTAGAGGAGTATGATTTTATCCTGATTCCACCTTGGGTTATTAGTTATATATCAGACTCTACTGTAGATTTGGTAATAGATACCTACTCTATGTCGGAGATGTCTGAAATCTATGCTAGATACTATATCGCTCATATTGATAGAACACTAAAGCTCGGTGGCTATTTCTACTCTATCAACAAAAGATTCAAAAGAGAGGATGATAAATTGGCTTTTTATAATTGGAAATTTAAAAGTCAATTCAATACTCTTTTGTATGAATACAGCACATATATCCATCCACAGTGGCTTGGTAGAAAGATTGGTATAGATGAGTAGATTTATAGAAAAACTAAAACAGAATACATATATATTTCAGATTATAACGCTAATGTCAGGTACACTAATGGCACAAGCTTTGATGTTTGCATTTATTCCTCTACTTACTAGAATCTACACTCCAACAGAGTTTGGGTTATACTCATCTTTTTTTCTTATCTCTAGTATGCTAGGTGAGGTCTCTAGTTTGCGATATGAACAGGCAATTATGCTTCCTAAATCCAACAGAGATGCAGAGGCATTGCTATTTCTCTCTATAGTTATTACAGTTACAATAACAACTCTTATTGCTATTGTTATAGTGCTGTTTTATGACTTTTTTTTAGACTATTTTGATGGTATGGCTTATCTAGTATGGTTGCTTCCACTCTCTATTATGATAATAGGTTTGACACAGATATTTGATGCCTACTCAACTAGAGGAGAGTTTTATAAAAAAATAGCAACTATCAAGATAGTAGAGTCGATGACAACCGTTACTACACAGTGGAGTAGCAAGGCTCTCTTTTCATTGGATGGATTGATTGTGGGTAAGCTTATCTCTAACTTTTTTGTACTCTTTCAATTTATATATTTTCATATCAAAAAACAGACCATTGTACTAAAACACATATCAAAAAGAAGAGTAGAGTTCAATATCAAACGGCATGAGACATTTCCAAAATATTTTGCTTTTTCTGCTCTTTTGAACTCTTTTTCTCAAAATGTACCTGTTTTTCTATTTACTACTCTCTTTTCTCCTGCTATTGCAGGGTTTTATGGTTTGACTGCTAGGGTTATGATGGTTCCAATTTTGCTTATTTCAGGCTCTACAAGGAGAGTATTTTATCAAAAAGCCTCCAAGATGTATGCCAATGGAGAGAGTATTAGAGGGATATATATTCAAACAACAGTGGGCTTGATAAAGCTTTTTATAGCTCCTCTTTTTGTTATTCTATTTTTTGGTCAAGAGATATTCTCTTTTGTTTTTGGTAGTGAGTGGGTCGAGGCAGGAGCAATAGCACAGATAACAGTTATTTGGTTTCTATTTGCTTTTATCTCCTCTCCTACATCTATGATATACAATATCTTTAGCCTACAAAAGAGACTTCTTCAACTACAGATAGTAACTACCATAGCTAGAGTCTCGTCAATCTATAGTGGTTACTACTTTTTCGATTCGTATATTATGTCAGTGGTTCTCTTTACAGTTGTGAGTGTTATTCATAATCTCGTATTTATAGGGTATATATATAATAAAATTAAAGGCAAATAGTGAAGTTAAGTTTTTTTGGTGATACAGTTTTAGACAAAGCATACAATATAGATTTTAAGATAGACAAATTTGTCTTTAATTTGGAAACTCCTCTATCTTGTGAGGGGACTCCTGCTCTACATAAAGTAAATATATGTCAAGAGAGGTCATATATAGAGGAGACATTTTCTTCTTTGCCTCTTGCTGTCTCTTTGGCAAACAATCATGTTATGGATTTTGGAGAAGAGGCATTTAGTAAAACAGAGATGTTTTTAAAAGAGCAGGGGATTCCATATTTTGGAGCAGGGCTTAGTGGTGATAACTTCAATAATCCATCAATTATAGAGTTTGCAGATAAAAAGATAGCTCTATGTGGGTACACTTGTGCTACAGCAAACCCAATTTTTGGAGACAAAAATAGCAAAGGAAGTGCTAGATTAAAGCTAGATAACATCATAACCGATATAGAGTCACTAAAATCAAAAGTAGACTTTATAATCATTCAACCACATTGGGGTATACAGGAGATTCCATTCCCTAGATTTTATGATGTAGAGATAGCTCATGCCCTAATAGACGCAGGTGCAGACCTAATTATAGGTCACCATGCACATGTGATACAGAGCCATGAGATATACAAAGGAAAATATATATTTTATGGTATTGGAAATTTCATATTTCCCGATTTGGATATACCCACACAATATGATGGCAAGAAGTTTACAGCACGACGAGTAAAAAAACAAGAGATTGAACATCGTCGCTCAATAGTGGTAACTCTTGATGATAATCTATGGGTTGATTTTTTTACAGTTATTTTAGAAAATGGAGTTGTTAGACGAAGTGATTTTTCTCTCCCTAGGTGGATTCCTAACTCAAAAGATGATTTTAAAAAGAGACTCTCCTTTGAGAACAAGAGAGCTATGTTTAGACGATTTGTTCGTAATCCTAAGATGCCTAATTGGGGGCATCTAAAAAGTTTACTTGGAGTAGAGTAGAGAGCAGATATATTTGATAAAACTTAACTCTTATCTATAACAACAATCAGAAGATTGTTGTTATTTAAAAAGCCCTGCATCTATAGCCCCATAACCCTCTGTTAGAACTTCTGGATTGGTTATTCCATACATTTTATAGATGGTACTAGCTACAGCATATGGTTCAAACCAATATGAGTCCTCTTTTGGTCTTAGGTAGAGGCGATTGTTTGCTTCTGTTGGTTTTATTTCGGTCTCACCAACTACTCCTAGATGATTAAAGTACTTTTTGCCTCCAAAGATATAGACATTTTGGTTATTACCATGGTCCCAACCCTCTGCATCATTTAGGTTTACATTTCTTCCAAACTCTGCAAAGATTATGATGTTTATATTATCTTTGTTTTCTGCACTCATGTGTGCTAGTGCGACTTCTATAGATTCCATTAATCTTCTCATTCTATCACTATAGCTACGAAGAGCATTGGAGTGGTCATCCCATCCTCCAAGACCTCCACTACCCAAAGAGACTACTTTTGTATCAGGATTACCTATAAGTACATTCATTGCAGCTTTTAGTTTTCTTCCAAAACTGTTATCAGGATATTCGATTCCATCAGGTAGAGTTCTCTCTTTTTGTTGTTGCATAAATGTATCAAGTTCGGCTCTTTTATCAAAAGCGTTTTGAATCTTTTGGTTACTATTGATACTTTTTGCCAAGGTATCAAACTCTGCTGATATTGCTGTCTCTTTTGGTCTAGGGTCTGTGTTCCACTCATCTCTTGTATAGAGTTGCCAACCAAGAGACCTACTAAATGGATTGCTTAAATCTTCACTCATAGCAGCAGGTCGTAAAAATTTTTCAACACTCAAAGGCCCAGTTGCAAAGAGGTTTGATTCCCCCTCCATAGATATAAAAGGTAATACTGTTTCAGCATCAATAACATTATTGTTTGTTAATACTTTGCCCAAAGTAGAAAATATTCCTGCTCCATAACTTGGGTCTTCGAGATTCATTAATCCTCTTTGGTTTTCAGCAGTACATATACCGTGAGACCTTGTACCATTAGCTTTACGATAACAGGTTCTAAAGATATTCATATCACCATTTTCTAACATTCTCTCCATTGCTTCACCACCAGCTTGTTGCCAAAAGCCATTGGTTGTAGCTGTTACATAATATTCATTGTATTTGTTTTGACTTCTCTGTTGAATCTCCTCCAAATTGGTTAGATTCCCTCCCAATTCGGATGCTCCACCATAGAGATATATCATAATAGTTTGAGCCTGATTATTATTATAGATATTACTATCGAAATTAACTTGACTTAAATCTACAGAGGCTCTGCTAAGCGTTGGGAATAACGCACTCATTGCTACTAAACTCATTCCTTTTAAAAAAACTCTTCGATTCATACTCTACTCCTCAATACTTTTAAATGTATATACTTCAGTCAATCTTGATATATACTCCATGGTAACAATTGCTGCATCTTTTCTGTCATTGTAGTAGTCCATATCATCATAACCTTTTGAGTTACAATAATCAACAATGGTAGAACGCTCTTGGCTACTTGGTAGACGAGATACTGTAGCTAAAAATAGATAATCAATAAACCCTTCTATAGTATCAGTATTTGGATTGGCTTTGTCTACGAATGGTAGTTGCCATCCTGAATCATACTCATTTAAATCATCACCTTTGTAGTTGACCATAATATCATCTCTTAGGAAATCATAGTAGTAAGCAAAAGAGAGTGTATCTGTAGGAATTGTAGTCTCTCTACCTAGTTTATATCTCATTGCCCCTTGGTGCATTCCATCTAAAGATCTAGTCATCTGTACAAAGAGGTCTTTGTCATCATAAAAACTAATCTTTTTTCCCATACCAAAGGCTGTCTCTTCAAAACTCTTGACTCTATTTGAGTTATATAGGAACTCTTTGGAGAAGACTATCTGAAGGAGTATATCTTGAAACTGTTCAGGTTTACTCGCTTTGATGAGGTCTATAATTTCGTTTTTCTTGTTCTCTGTATAGTTTGAGAAATAGAAATCAACCAATCTTTTGATAACTCCATTGAAAAAGGCATCACTCTTAACCAATTCACGATAAAAATCAAACCCAGTAGTAACAGTTGTTCCAAATAGGTTTTGAGGGACATCATTTTGGTCTAGTCCAATTACTAACTCTCTATCATCTTTATCAAGTTTCCAATTTTTTAGAGCAATAGCTGCTTTTGGTACATCAGAATCATTAAAATCAAATAGGAAAATCTCTAACATCTCTCGTCCATTATCCTCTGGACTTCTAAATCGTTTCCAGTTATCATTGCTTGTCATATGTAGATAAGTAATCATTCCCATGCTATACTCATCATCCATATAAAATGCCAAATTGTTATAGACATTACTCACTTCAGAACGGCTAACAGTATCAAGCTCAAAGGCAGGAGAGAACATAATAGTCTGTGTTAGCTGATAAGCTACCCATCTATTGATATACTCTTTTCCTAAATCGAGGTTAAATAGACGAGCCATAATTTTGCCCCCCTCTCTATTACGCCAATCGTAGTCTTTGTTTTTTATCTCTTTTTCTACAGCTACAATATCACTATTTGGAGTAGCTATTTTTGTTTGTAAATCAGAGATAAATTTTCCACTATTTATCATAGAGTCCAATTCCATTTTAGGAATACCATAAAAGAGCAGAGAGAGTAGTTTATTGGCTACTATTCTTTTGTTTTCTAAACTCAAAGCATTAAAATCAGCATCTGTAATAGCACTCAATCTATAATCTTCAAATGTCAAAGGAGTAGCAAATACTTTTAGACCTTGAAATGTGGCATCTCTATCTTTTTCGGTAGGAGTATCAGGGTCATCATTGCTCTTTGAGCCATCTGTTCTTATATCTATTGAAGTGATAGGAGAGTCTGGGTCAACCTCGGTCAATGTAGAAACACCTACTAATTCTCCATTTCTATAGATTCCAACTACAATATTATGACCTATATAACTCTCTTGGATATTTAGTGTAGGTACAGTGATATTATCATCAATATGTATAACAATACCTGTATGATTAGCTTGTGCATTAGCTGTTTCATTATAATCAGCAAAGAGTTTTATCTCATACCCTTCATAAGTTGTCTCTACACTCTCACCTTGGTTATTGATAACTTGATGTTCAAATTTAAAAGGAATACTCAATACTCCTTTGGAGATAAAATTAGCACCATTTGAGCCTTTGACCCAATATCCATATCCATTGATTAGAGCATCTAGGTTTGAGTATTGTGCCAAATCGCCCGAATAGATAGTTTGACCATCTTGAGACTGTATCTCTGAAAAAGCTGACATATTAATATCAACTCTTGGGGTATCTGCACAAGATGCCATCAAATTCCAACCATTACGACTAAGTGGTCGAATAAGTTCACTTGGACTCTCTTTGCTATCAAAATTGATACCCTTTGTTCCTTTGACCCAATATCCATACCCTGCATTTAACATATCCAAGTTAGAATACTCTGCATTATCTCCTGTATAGATAGAGTCGCCATTTTGAGCCTGTATCTCTTGGATACCACTCATGTTAATATCGGTGCTGTTTATATCTTGACATGCAGATATGAGATTCCACCCATCTCTTTTTAATTCAGTTGCATTTGATAGTAGTGTCAATCCTATCAATAGCAATAGTGATTTGCCTCTCATGAAGTTCTCCTTTTTAAAATTAAAATAAGCAATTATTAATGTGATTTAAGTTTAATAAAAGATTTTTCTAATCATAGCATAATTTTCACAAAATAAATAGAATTTATCGTATAATTTAAGCTTTTTATACTATTTGGGAAGAATCAATATAGATAATTTACTACTTATTCGAGAATAGTAGAATATATCTTTATAAATTATAATTAAAACATAATGATAATTTATTTAAATAATTAAACTCTTATAATGATATATAACTTACTCTATTTACTCTTTTTTTATACGAATTTTGATAATTATAAGATATATTTTTAATCACTTTCTCAATCCTGCCATTTAGGACTTAAAATTAATATGCTATAATCGCCAATAAATTAAAAAATTAGGACAGATAATGAAGAAACTTCTACCACTTATGCTTTTTTCAATTATGGGGCTAGAGGCACAGATTATTGATGCTATCGCCGTTGATGTTGATGGTGAGCCAATTACAACTTTGGAGATTCAAGCTGTTCAAGAGAAGCTAAATATGTCAAAAAGAGCAGCAGTTGAAGCGTTGATAAAAGATAGGTTGGAAAAAGGTGCTATAGAGAGAGCCAATATTGAAATCTCTCCTAGTGAAGTTGATGCTAAAATTCAACAGATAGCACAAGCAAGAGGTCTTAGCAAGGCAAATATGATGTTAGCACTTAAAAAAAATGGCTTAACATGGGAGGCGTATAGGGAACAGTTGACTTTGGAGATGAAAAAAGAGCAATTTTTCAAACGAAATATAGCATCTTCAATATCAAGACCTACTGAGGATGAGTTGAGAGTCTACTATGAGACAAATAGAGATAAGTTCTCATCAGAACCTATAGCCCAAATGAGTCTTGTGGTATATGCTAGTAACTCATCAAAAAAACTTCAAGAGGCTATACAGAATCCTCTAAAGAGAGTAGATGGTGTTCAGCAGAGAAGTATACTAGCTAGTAGCAATGAGATGAATCCTAAGCTATTTGCTCTTATTCAAAATACAGAAGAGGGGAGTTTTACTCAACCAATCAATACTGGTAGGGGTTTTGTTGCATACTATGTCAAATCAAAATCTTCACAAGGGGTGGGTGGATTTGAATCTGTTAAAAATGATGTGATGATGAGATGGATGCAAGAGGAGAGAGTCAAAGCCGGTCGAAACTTTTTCAATAAATTAAAAAACGATGCCGATATAAGAGTGATTCGACTATAATAGAGACAAGATATATCTTGTCTCTATGATGATACTATTTTATTAAATAACTAACCCTTCAATTAAATTTTTTATCATCTTGCTAGATAGCTCTTCATATATATTATCTACATCTAAAAAACCATCACCTAATAGAGATGATAATCCGTGTAGTGAAGCCCAAATAGTAATTGTCTGTTGATAACTATCTCCTTTTTTGAGAGTTTCACTCTCTTGACCCTCTTCTATTGTTTTTTTTAAATTTGCAAAACCACTTATATCACTATCTTCTGCTGTTACTAACTCTTCTCTAATATTAGAGTATTTCTTTGCAAAAATTAGTTGATACATATGGGGATGTTCTTTTGCAAATTCTAGGTATTTCTTAAAAGATAAATTAAGTCTATCTACTATATCTCCATCCTTATCTAAAAGAGGTGGAGATATAGCATTATCTAATTCAGAGAAACAACTTTTTATCATTGTTTCAATCAGTGCATCTTTTGAACTAAAGTGTCGATATATAGCTGAGCGAGAGGTTCCAGTAGCCTCTGATAATATTTTTAGTGTAAGCTTCTCTATATCTTCTGTCTTTATAAAATTAAAAGAGATTTTTAAAAATTCCTCTTTTAGGTTTCCGTGGTGGTAGCTTGTTTTTTTCATAAGCGAATTATATCATATTCTTTTTTATTTAATATTAACTAAATCCTGATAAGCACTCTCTAATGAAGATTTTCCTACTCCACCTGTATGAATAATTCTAACTTCTCCATTTATGTTAAGTCCTAAGAGAAATGGGATAGAGCCATGCCAATTTGATTTTGCTTGTATATATGATATAAAATCCATATTATCTTCACTTGATATTAGATTATAGTTTATTCCTTTTCTTTTTCCAAACTCTTTTAACTCTTGGTTATCATACCCCTGTACCTCAATTGCTACAATAGCTAAATCCTTATGCTCATTGGTTAGCTCAATTAGTGTAGGTATCTCTCTTATACATGGTGGACATCTATATCCAAAAAATATAAGAAAGATTGCTTTGTTTTTTAACTCTTTGAACTTTAAACCATTATCCATCTCTGATATATTGAGTTTTTTACCATCTACTGTATTTATCGTAAATAGAGGAGCTGTTTTCTCCTCTACTTTTGCAGAGCTGTTACTCTCTATAGTATCTACTTGTGTAGTTTTCTCTTTAGTAGTAGTTGAAATACTCTTATCTTTTTGCTCTGTTTTACTATCACATCCTAACAAGAGTAGTAAAATTGTTGTAGCTATTACTGTTTTAAACATAAATTATCCTTGAAAATTAGTAGTTCCATCAGGTTGATGAGTCTGATTCATCTCACCCTCTGCCTCTTCTTTTGCTTGATATGCGTTTATCTGCATTCTCACCTCATGTATCTGCATCTGAGTAACATTCTCATCTGATTGCCAAGCTATCTCTATATCTCCACCATACTCTGTACCCATTATCTCTATTTTTTTTGCATACTCTTCAATATCTAAACATATCTCTGTCGAGTTCTCCTCGCTAGTATCTTTTAACTCTATATACCAACGACCCAAAGGATTACTTTTTATGGTTGACTGAATAATTACAGACATTATAGCTCCCTGTTTTCTATTTCACTAATTATAACAAAGTATAATTAGAGTAAGCATTGATAAGAATCAAAAGTTATTTAGATAAAATAGCAGATAATTTAATAAATGGACTAATAAAATGGATGCTTATGAATATAGTGAACTATTAAAAACACTTACTATAAAAATAGAAAATATAAAGAATATTGTTAAACCCAATACTATTGAAGATAGATTAAAAGAGATAGAGATTATGGAGCAGGAGCCTAGCTTCTGGAGTGATGCAAAAAATGCCTCTAAAATATCTCAAGAAAAAACTAGAAAGAGCAGAATACTAAAAAAGTATAAAGATGCAAATGCACTAGTCTCTGATGCTAATGAGTTTTTTGATATGGCAAAAGCTGAAGGAGATGAGGAGACACTAGAGATGCTATATGATGAAGCAGATACTCTTAGTGAAAATATCTCTGCATTAGAGGTTCAGATGATGTTGAGTGGAGAGCATGACAGTAACAACGCTATAGTCTCTATTCATCCAGGTGCAGGAGGAACAGAGTCCCAAGATTGGGCAAGTATGTTATATAGAATGTATCTGCGTTGGGCAGAGAGGAGAGGATTCAAAGTAGAAGGACTTGATTATCAAGCAGGAGATGAGGCGGGGATAAAAGATGTGAGTTTTATTATCAAAGGAGAGAATGCTTATGGATATTTAAAAGTAGAAAATGGAATACATCGTTTGGTTCGTATCTCCCCATTTGACTCCAATGCTAAAAGACACACCTCATTTAGCTCTGTTATGGTATCTCCTGAGGTTGATGATAATATAGATATAGAGATAGAGGACAAAGATATAAGAGTTGATACCTATAGAGCAAGTGGGGCAGGAGGGCAACATGTTAATAAAACAGAGAGTGCTATTCGTATTACACATATAGAGACCAATATTGTAGTACAGTGTCAAAATGATAGGAGTCAACACAAAAATAGAGCAACAGCTATGAAGATGTTAAAATCAAGACTATATGAGTATGAAATGGAAAAAAAACAGGCTATAATTGATGGAGTAGAGAAGAGTGCAATAGGTTGGGGACATCAGATTCGTTCCTATGTATTGGCTCCCTATCAGCAGATAAAAGATACTCGAAGTAATCAGCCATTCTCTAATGTAGATGCTATTTTAGATGGAGATATAGATAAATTAATAGAGGGAGTATTGATTTCACTCGTAAGCTAACCTTATGATAATTATCCATTTTTTTGATAAAAATAGCTTTTTTATCACAATAATTACACAAAAATGTTTTATACTGCGATTATCAAAAATATAAAGGATTTAAATGACAAATTTTTCAAAACTAGCTCTAGCGGCGATTTTAGGTATGGCAGTAATGACAACAACAGCAACAGCAGGAGATGCAGCTAAAGGTCAAAAACTATATCAAAAAAAGCTTAAAGCTCCTTGTAAGATGACTGGTGCAAAATTCGCTGCAAAGCATACTCAAGATGAGTGGGATGAGATTAACGAAGCTAAGAAGATGGGTGAAGAGATTGCTAAAATCTGTGGTGAAGGTGTATCTATCAAAGAGAAATTTATCCCTTTTATCTATGACTTCTCAAAAGAGTTTGCGAGTGATTCAGGAAATGTTCCTAGCTGTTAAGTCGTCTTACAAGCTATAACAAACCTTTAAACTCCCATTTATGGGAGTCTATACTACTCTCTTATACTACTCTTCTTTAAAATTTATTAACAATAGTGTTGCTCTCTGTTTTTATAAAACTGTTATTCACAATATTTACACAATTTAAAACTATAATGTGTTGCAAACAGTTGCAAAGGATAAGAATTGAAAAAGATTACAAAATTAATTATGTTTGCCCTTTTAGGCATGACTCTCTCAAGTACCACTCTATCGGCTGATGTAACAAAAGGCAAAGAGCTATATGTTAAAATGCTAAAAAAGAAATGTGGTATATCAGGTTCTGCCTTTGCAGGTAAACATACTCAAGATAAATGGGAAGAGATTTATGATGCAGGAGCATTGAGTGGTGAGATAAAAAAGATATGCAAGGGGAATACAGTAGGGGAAAAGATTCTACCACATATCTATGATTTTGTCTATAAGTATGCAAGTGATTCTGGAAATGTTCCAAATATCTAAAAAGCTCGAGGTAGTTGCTCTCTAAATGAGAGCAGAACAGATAATCTTCTCTCTTATATATTTTCTATGGAAAATATATGTTACTTTTTTTCTCTTTTCATAAATAAACTCTATAAAAATAAAATGAAATTATCACAACTATTTATAATCTTAACTAATAATTTTCGAAAAAAAATGGTTAAATTTGAATTATTAAGCTAATAAATTCTATTTACATAAAATATATCTTATTTTCATTATTTCTTATTATAATAAAATATAAAAATATTTCTTATGATTTAAGTTGATAATCAATAATTATAGTTTATACTTTATTTAACTTTTTAAGTTTAAAGGAGAAAAAGTGAAAAAGATATTAGGTATTTCTATTGTTACAGCTACTGTCTTGATGGCAGGTGGTGATTTGGCGAATATGGATAGTAGTTATGATGAGAGTTTGCGAGCAGAGATTGAGGCTCTAAAGGCAGATATTTCTGTGCTACAAGAGGCTTCAAAACAACCCTCTCAAAGTAAAGGTGATAAAGAGAATTCTAAACTACTAAAAAAAATAAAGAGATTGACTAAAAAAATCAATGCTGTCAAGGCACATGACTCAAAAGACAATATAAAATGGAGTGTAGATTTACGAACAGCTCTTGATAATATTGAGTATAAAATGGCTGATGGTACAACCAAAGAGAACAATGACCTATTTTCAAATAGACTTTGGTTAAATATGGCATATAGTCCAGCCTCAAATGTTATTTTCAAAGGTCAACTAGGTTATAACAAAGCTTATGGTGCAGATATGGGGAATGGTCGAGGTAGAGGCTATGACCAGTTTGATTGGATTACCAATGAGTCTTTGACAGATGATACTATTAAATTAAGACAAGCCTATTGGTTATACCTCGGCAAAGACTTTTTAGGAACAGGTATTCCTTGGACTGCTAGTTTGGGGAGAAGACCATCAACTACAGGTTTTCTCTCTCATCTAAGAGAAGATGACCGACCTCAATCACCACTTGGACACAATATAGATGTTGAGTTTGATGGTGGTTCTGCTCTATTTAAACTAGAAGAGTTAACAGGAGTATCTGGTATGTCATTTAAAATCTGTGCAGGACAGGGGGGAACTAATGCACAGGCTAGATTCTCTAGTGATACAAGCTATACAGGGGATAGTAGCACCAAGATGGATGATATTAGATTGGCAGGATTTATTTTTGTTCCATATGACAATGGGCAGATAAAAGTTAAAACAAATCTATTTAAAGCATTTAATCTACCAGGTATGGATATGGGAGCTAATGGATTAATCCCTGGACTATCAAGCAAAGGTGACCAAGTTGGTGGAGTTATCTCTGTTATGCTTGATGGGTTAAGTGATGATATGGATGCAGAATTTCTATATGAGACTAAACTTTTTGCTAGTTATGCTGTTAGTGAGACTCAACCAGATACAGGTAAGACAATGCTTGGTTCGGCTGATGATGAGAGGGGAGACTCTTATTGGGTAGGAGCGCAAGTTCCTGTAAGTTTTTTGGGTGGTAAATTTGGGGTTGAGTATAATCATGGTAGCCAATACTGGAGAAGCTTTACCTATGCAGAAGATACTATGGTAGGTTCTAAATTGGCAGTTCGTGGTGATGCTATAGAGGCGTACTATACTCAACCATTGACCAAAAGTTTAGATGCCCAAATCAGATATACAAAGATTAATTATGACTATTCAGGTAGTAATGCCTTTTTTGGAGATGATGGTAATCCTATGAAGATTTCTGACATCAAAGCAGGTGCTGCTGCAGGTGACCCAATGATGCAATCTATGTCTGGACAGATTGTTGAAGAGGCTCAAGATATTAGAGCTTATATACGATATAGATTCTAATCTTTAATCCACTTTGGAGTTCTATCTCTTGGAACTTCAAAACTTCTCTCTTTTCTTTATGTTTATATAAAATAAAATAATTTATAACTATAGTAAAGAAATATTCTATAAAGCAATATTTATTATAATTAATATTTATAATAAAAAGACACAATAACAAATATTAATATATCTTATTATATTAATAAGGTAGACTAATATAAATATAATCTTATCTCTGCTACAATAGAGCCAAAATCTACAATCGATAATTAGGAGCATATATGAAAAAAATTATATTATCCACAGTTGTTATATTAACTATAAGTATGGCAGGCGGGGAGTTTACTTCATTTGAGCAGAGTGATGCAACTCTATCAGAACTAGATAGTCTAAAGGCTAGAATTACAGCACTGGAGGGAATGCAAGGAACACAAGTAGCACAATCAACACAGAGTAAGAGTACAAGTGATAATGCTGATTTAGAAAAAAAAATCAAAAAACTTACTAAAAAAGTTAAAAAGTTAAATAAGAAGCTTAATGAGGTAAAGGCACATGATGCTTTTGATAATATTAAATTTGGTATGGATTTTAGAAATTCTGTTGACAATATAAATTATAAATATAACGATTACAAATACAAAGGTAATAATTGGTCAGGAAGTGAAGCAAAAAATGATGCACTCTTTACAAGTAGACTTCTACTCAATATGAAATCAAAACCGACTCCTAATCTCTCTTTTCAAGGGCAATTAGCTGCCTATTATATTTGGGGAGCACATCTGTTTACTCATGATGGACCTATGAAGAGTTGGGTTGGTTCATCAAGAGCATCTGATACTATATTTAGAGTTAGAAGAGCCTATTTTGTCTATAATGATAGTAACCAACCTTATGCCTTTAGTATAGGTAGACGACAAGCTAGTGATGGTTTCTTGGCTAATCATAGAGAGAATAATCCAGAACCTGCATCTCCTTTGGCACATATTACCAATATGGAAGTAGATGCAGCAATGGTAAAACTCAAAACTGGTGATTATGTTCCTGGTTCATTTATTAAATTTGTTTATGGTAGAGCTCATGCAGGTGGTATTGAATCAGCTTATGATGCTTTTGGATATAAACCTTTTGCTCATGAGGATGGAGATATAGAGGAGAATGTTGATTTTTTTGTAACAGTTGCTTCTCTATATAATGATGGTCAATATAATTTAATGGGTCAACATGCTATGATTTTTGATACCAAAGGAGCTAGAACAGGTACTAAAGTTGGTGCAAAACTTCCAAATGGTGCGAAAAATTTATCATTAGATGCAGGTACAGCACACTTAACAGCTCTCTCTCTACAAGTTGATGGAGTGGGTGAAGAGATAAATGATTTCTTGGATAGTACAACTCTTTTTGCTTCTGTAGCACGAAGTCTATATGACCCTGATAGTGGACATCAACTTCTCGGTTCAGATAAGGAGAGGAGAGGTTATTCTTATTGGGTAGGTGCAACTATTCCTGATATGATTACAGATGATGGTAAGTTTGGTATTGAGTATAATTATGGTACGCAGTTTTGGACACCAATGACTTGGGCAGAAGATACGGCTATTGGCTCTAAACTTGCTGTTCGTGGTAGTGCAATGGAAGCGTATTGGAATTTTAATCTAATGGGTGAAAAAAATCTACCTGCACAGATAAGATATACTCATGCACAACATGACTATACACCAAATATTAGATGTACTGGTTGGGTAAAACCTGTAGATGTTGATATTGAATCTGATGATATTAGACTCTCTGTAAGCTATAGATACTAATTTTTGGGAGGGATGTTTAAAACATCATCCCACCAGCTCCTTGTCCTAGAGCATTTTTGACATTGTCATCTGCCATAGAGATATTCCAAGCTGGTTCCCAAACTACATCAACTTCAACAATACCCACACCATCTATCTTTTCAACAGCCTCTTGAACCCATGTTTTAATCATCTGATGAAGAGGACAACCACGAGTTGATAGGGTCATTACTACTTTTACATTGCAACTATCTTCGATAATTGCGTCATAGATTAAACCCATCTCATATAGATTAAATCCTACCTCAGGGTCTATTACTGTAGCAGTTGCTTCAAAGACCTGCTCTTTTGTTATTTCACACATATTTTCTCCTTCTAATTATTTATTGATTGTAGGGTGGTACTTTTAAGCCCACCATTTAAATATTTAAATAACTTTTAGGTGGGCATGAATGCACCACCCTACATTTTTTATTTACCATATCCTAGCATCTTAGACATAGAGAGATATAGAAATATAGCACCTATCAATAGTAGACTAGCTCCTGCATTGAACATGAAATCACTCTTAAATAGCAATCCTAGACCACCCAAAACTGTACCAATAGAGCTATACCAAAACATCATATTTGCCTGTTCTTTTGGATACATCTCATGAAGCATTGGTACTTTCTCTTTTCCTACTAGTGGAGCGAACCGTTCAAACCATACTAAAAAAGGTACGATTTTATATAGATGCCCATTAATAAGAAATCCTATAAATCCTAACATAAAGAACCATACAGAGGTGTGTAACCAAAACTCATTCTCATTTGATAAAAAAGAGATTAACCCGAGTAATATAGATAGAAGTAGTGAGCCAAAACCAAATATCATCGATTTTGCCCACACATCCATCTCTTTTCTTACTGTTAGTATAAATATGAGATATATCTGGTAGATATAGAATCCTACACCTACGAGTGTAGTCATATATCCAAGCCATTGAATTATACTCATGCTCATCAATGCACCAATAAACACTATACCTACTCCGATAGCGACTAGATTGAAGCCTCGTTTTATAGGTGTCTCATCAAAACCATGTGCTAGTGAAAACATAGGTATTAGAGTCAATGAGAGTCCCATAATTGTCAGAAGGACAAACCCTCCAAGAACAGCATATACATGGGCTTTTAGCATGGTTTCAACATCTACAGATATAGCACCACTTAGACCCAAGGCTATTACAAACCCTGTAATGATACCAAGCAGAAGATAGCTATTACTAATAGCTACAGTTTTGACGGTTAAAGTATCAATCTCTGCTTTTTTAAGCGTTGCAAAGGCTTCAATCGCAAATATAATCATAGAGCTTAGAACAAGTAGTCCACCATAAGAGAGTAGGGCAGGTTGTACCCAAAATCCAATGACCATTATAATAGTACCTATCCCAAGTAGAGGTAGAATAACATAATATAAATCAACTACAGCATGACCAACCTCTAGTACCACAGGAATAAGCTGTGCCATTGCTCCAAAGATAATGACCATTACAAATCCGAGCAAAAAGAGGTGAATCCACCCTGCTATTGCCATCTCTTGATAGCTAAATGTTGCCGAAAAAGCTAGTAGGCTCACCATTGCTATTAGATAAAATGTTACTCCTATCTTGAAGTATGGTGAGACGAGTTTTAGTGGTGGTGCAAAATCCTTAGTTATGGCAAACATTATCGGCTACCCGTGACAGCTGTTCTGTGTTAGGTCAGCTTTTTCACTCTCTCCTGTCTTATAAGAGAATACTATTTTGACACGACCATCAGCCAACTCCTCTTTTGAGTGGCTATAGTTTTCACCAATTTTAGAGATAAGTCCACCAGGAAATTTGTGATTTATCATTACTAATACTTTGTTTGGCGCATCAATCAGTTTGAGTCCTGCCATAGCATTTACCATTGGGTCTGGTGGCCCACATTTTGATGTATCAAACTCATAATATTGAGTCTCTTCTACTCTATATGTGAAAAAAGGAACTGTTGCTCCCATCACCTCTAGTTCAGTTTTTGTTATATCGGACATTTTTTCTCCTAATTATTATTTTTCATCATTATATATATTATAAGTTACAAAAACATTAATATAGGTCAAGAAAATTATATTTTTGATTAATTAAATTATAATCTCTTTTCGCTATTATGGCTAAACAAAAAATAACCATTTTTTTAAAAAAATAAATAGGAGAATATAGTAAATGAAACTAAAATGCTATCCATGCAAAGAGGGTCTATATGACCCAGAGTTTGAACACGATGCCTGTGGTGTGGGATTTGTAGCCCATCTCAAAGGTGAGCAGTCACACAATATTGTAGCAAAAGGTTTGGAGCTTTTAGCAAACTTAGAACATAGAGGGGCTGTGGGAGCCGAGAAGAATTCTGGTGATGGTGCAGGTATCTTGACACAGATGCCTGACAAGTTCTTGCGAAGAGTTGTGAAGAAAAGTAGCAATATAGATTTGCCAGAGTTTGGCTCATATGGCGTTGGAGTTGTATTTGTTCCACGAGAACCAGCAGCATATAGTGAGACCCAAAGTATAGTAGAGCAGTGTATAGAAGAGCTTGGTCAAGAGTGTCTGGGTTGGAGAAAAGTACCAACAGTTAATGAATCATTGGGAGAGAGTGTAAAAGCTACAGAACCAATTGTAAAACAGGTTTTTATTAAAAAAGCTGATGATATTGACACTGAGACATTCGAGAGAAAGCTTTTTGTTATACGAAAATATGCACAGGCTAGAGTAACTGCTTCACCAATTAGAGGTACAGGGTATTTCTATATGCCATCTATGTCTAGCAAGACTATCTCATACAAAGGTCAGTTAATTACAGAGCAACTACCTCTCTATTTTCCTGATTTAGAGGAGGAGGATTATGAGTCAGCTATTGCTCTAGTTCATAGTAGATTCTCTACCAATACATTTCCCTCATGGTCTCTAGCTCAACCATTTAGATATATTGCTCACAATGGTGAGATAAATACTCTAAAGGGTAACATCAATTGGATGAGAGCTAGACAGTCTCTACTCCGTTCAAAGCTATTTACAGATGATGAGCTTGATAAAATCTATCCATTTTTGATTAATGAGAGAAAAGGTAGTGATAGCTCTGTACTTGACAATGTAATTGAGCTTCTCACTCTCGCTGGTCGCTCTCTTCCTCATGTTATGACTATGATGATTCCAGAGGCTTGGAGAGATGAGGAGATGAGTGAGGAGAGACAGGCATTTTATGAGTACCATGCTACATTTATGGAGCCTTGGGATGGGCCTGCATCTGTGGCATTTACTGATGGTAAAGTTGTTGGTGCTACACTTGATAGAAATGGACTTAGACCTTCACGATACTCTCTAACCAAAGATAATATCTTGATTATGGGGTCAGAGCAGGGTGCTTTGGAGTTTCCAAGTGAAGATATAGTAATGAAGGGTCGTCTGCAACCTGGTAAAATGTTTTTGGCTGATTTGGAGCAGGGTAGAATAATCCCTGATAGTGAGATAAAAGAGCAGATGGCAACAGCTCACCCATACAAAGAGTGGATAGAGAAGCAGAAGATAAACCTAGATGATTTGCCACTAAATATTGAGATTTGGCAACCAAATCATGAGACAGTCAAGCAGAGACAAAAATGTTATGGTTATACTATAGAGGATTTAAAGACAGTTATTACGCCAATGGCAAATGATGCTTATGAGGCTACTGGCTCTATGGGTAATGATGCAGCATTGGCTGTTCTATCTCACCGTTCAATTAATCTATATAACTATTTTCATCAACTCTTTGCACAGGTGACAAATCCACCAATTGACCCTATTCGTGAAGAGTCTGTTATGTCTCTAACCTCCTATATCGGTTCACAAGGAAATCTATTCCAAGAGGTAGATGAGGATAGGAACTTTATTAAGCTAAAAACTCCAATTTTAGATAATGAACAGATGGCAAAGCTAAAAGGTATTAGTGAGTTTAACTTTAGAGCTAAATGTATAAGTATCCTCTTTGATGCAGAGAAAAAAGGGGATATGAGAGATGCTATAGAGAGAGTAAAAAAAGAGGCATCCAATGCTGTAGAGGAGGGTTATGAGGTTATTATACTCTCAACTAGAGGTGTTGATGAGAAGTTAGCCCCTATTCCAACACTCTTGGCAACATCTGCTGTACATCAACATCTCATCAAAGAGGGAACAAGAACTAGTTGTGGATTAGTGATTGAGTCTGCTGAACCTAGAGAGATTCACCACTTTGCGACACTTATTGGGTTTGGAGCAAATGCTATCAATCCATTCTTGGCATTTGAGACTATTGAGGATATGAGAAGTAGAAACTTAATCCGAGAGGATTTAACCCAAGAGGAGGCTGTAGCAAACTATATTACAGCTGTTGGCAAGGGTATTTTTAAAATCATGTCAAAGATGGGAATCTCGACTATCCGTTCATATACAGGGGCGCAGATATTTGAGGCTGTTGGTCTTGGTGACAAGTTGGTAGAGGAGTACTTTACTGGAACACCTTCGAGAATTGGGGGAATTGAGATAGATACTTTGGAGCAGGAGACTCTACTTTGTCATGAACTTGCATATCCTAAACAGATAGTTGAGTCAAATGGTTTAGGTGTAGGTGGACAGTATGCTTATCGTAAAAAGGGGGAGAGCCATCTACTCTCACCTGAAAATATCTTTTTGTTGCAACAGGCAACCAAAAAGGACAACTATGGGATATTTAAACAGTATACCAAAACAGTTGATTCTGTAAATGAGGACTATATTACTCTAAGAGGTCTGCTTGATTTTAGAGGTCAACACCCTATAGATATAGATGAGGTTGAGCCAATTGAGAATATTATGAAGAGATTTGCTACAGGTGCTATGAGTTATGGTTCTATCTCAAAAGAGGCTCATGAGACTCTAGCAATTGCGATGAATAGTATCGGGGCTAAGAGTAATACAGGTGAAGGTGGAGAGGATTTTAGAAGATTTGGAACCAATAAAAACTCAAAAATCAAACAGGTAGCCTCTGGGAGATTTGGTGTAACAGCTAACTATCTAGTCAATGCCGAAGAGCTACAGATAAAACTAGCCCAAGGTGCAAAACCAGGTGAGGGTGGTCAGTTACCAGGGCATAAAGTAGATGAGATTATCGGTGCTACAAGACACTCAACCCCAGGGGTTGGACTTATCTCGCCACCACCTCATCATGATATTTATAGTATTGAGGATTTAAAACAGCTAATTCATGACCTCAAAAACTCAAATGTAAATGCTAGAATCAATACCAAGCTAGTATCAGAAGTGGGTGTAGGAACAATCGCAGCAGGTGTAGCCAAAGCCTACTCTGATGTGATTTTGATTTCAGGATTTGATGGTGGTACAGGTGCATCTCCTCAGACCTCTATTAAACATGCAGGGCTTCCATGGGAGCTTGGACTCTCTGAGACTCACCAAACTTTGGTAAAAAATGGTCTAAGAGGTAGAATTACACTCCAAACAGATGGACAACTCCGTTCAGGGAGAGATGTGGCTATTGCTACACTTCTAGGTGCAGAGGAGTGGGGTGTTGCTACCTCTGCTCTAATTGTAGAGGGGTGTATAATGATGCGTAAGTGTCACCTAAACACCTGTCCTGTAGGGATTGCTACACAAGATAAAGAGCTAAGAGGTAAATATACTGGTAAGCCTGAACATGTAGTGAATTTCGTAAAATTCTTGGCTATGGAGCTTAGAGAGATTATGGCAGAGCTTGGATTTAGAACTATCAACGAGATGGTAGGTAGAGTTGATAAGCTAAAAGCGAGAGAGGGTGTAACACACTGGAAAGCAAAACATCTACACCTAGAGAAACTACTCTACAGAATGTATGTAAGAGAAGAGGATAGTAAGTATAAAACTATTGAACAAGACCATGGAATAGACGCTGCTTTGGATAATGGGTTGATTGAGACGATGAGAGATGCTATAGATAACAAAACTCCAACCAAAACAGAGATAAGACTACGAAATATAAACCGAACAGTTGGAACTATGCTATCAGCAGAGATGACTAGAAAACATGGTGAAGATGGTCTGTTAGAGGATACAATTTATGTAAAAGCGAATGGTACAGGTGGTCAGAGCTTTGGAGCATTTGTAAACTCTGGAATCACTTTTGAGCTAGAGGGTGATGCTAATGACTATTTTGGTAAAGGTCTATGTGGTGGTAAGTTGATTCTATATCCACCTGTAAATTCTACATTTAATGCAAATGAGACTGTAATTCTTGGAAATGTTGCATTCTATGGAGCGACTAGTGGAGAGGCTTATATATATGGATTTGCAGGTGAGAGATTCTGTGTAAGAAACTCTGGAGTTCATGTTGTTGTTGGTGCTGTTGGTGACCACGGTTGTGAGTATATGACTGGTGGACGAGTTGTTATATTGGGTGAGATTGGTAAAAACTTTGCAGCAGGTATGAGTGGAGGAATCGCTTATGTATATGACAAAGATGATGAGTTCTCACAGCGAATCAATAGAGGAATGGTTGACCTAGATAGAATAGAGACAGAGGTGGACTCCAATGAGGTAAGAACTATGATAGAGAATTATGTTAAGTATACAGGTTCAAAAGAGGCAGATGCAATTCTAAATGATTGGGAAAATAGCAAAGAGAAGTTTATAAAGGTAATGCCACGAGACTACAAACGAGTTTTGCAGACCAAAGAGGCTAAAGAAGAGAGAGAACTAGAGCTTGAAGGAGAGGAGCAGTAAGATGGGTAAAGTAACAGGATTTAAAGAGTATGAGAGAAAAAATTTCACTCTTGCTCCAGTAGAAGAGAGAGTAAAGCACTACAATGAGTTCACAACTCCTCTAACTCAAGATGAGATGGAGGAGCAGAGTGCTAGATGTATGGATTGTGGTGTGCCATTTTGTCATAGTAATTATGGTTGTCCTGTAGGAAATCTAATTCCACAGTTTAATGACCAAGTATATAGAGGTCAATGGTACTACGCATTTAGAACACTAATGAGTACAAATAACTTCCCCGAGTTTACAGGTCGGGTTTGTCCTGCTACTTGTGAGAGTGCATGTGTATTGGGTATGAATGAGACAGCTGTGGGGATTAAAAATATAGAGTACTCTATTATTGAAAAAGCATACAAAGAGGGGTGGATGAGACCTCAAATTCCTGCTGTAAAATCGGGTAAAACAGTTGCTATAGTTGGGAGTGGGCCAGCAGGTTTAGCTGTAGCTAATCAGCTAAACAAAGCAGGTCATATGGTAAGTGTCTATGAGAAGGATTCACGAATCGGTGGATTGGTGCGTTATGGGATTCCAAATTTCAAACTAGATAAACAAAAAGTAGTCCAGAGACGAGTTGACCTTATGAGCGAGGAGGGTGTAAGATTTATACCAAATGCCAATGTTGGTGTAACTCTACCTATCAAAGTTCTACAAGAGACCTATGATGCAGTAGTTATTACAACAGGAGCAGGAAACCCTAGAGACTTACCGATAGAAAACAGAGATGCAAAAGGGATTTATTTTGCAATGGAGTTTCTATCCCAATCAAATAGTAGAGTGGAGGGAGAAGAGTTCTCTGTTGATGATGAGATATTAGCTACAGACAAGCATGTAGTAGTTATCGGTGGTGGAGATACAGGGAGCGACTGTGTAGGAAACTCAATCCGTCAAGGAGCAAAGAGTGTAACACAGATTGAGCTTATGCCAAAATCTCCACTAGAGAGAACAGATGATATGCCTTGGCCTACCTACCCAAGGTTATTTAGACTCTCAACATCCCAAGCAGAGGGTAGCACTACTGATTTCAAGATGGATTTTAATGTACTATCAAAATCATTTATTAAGGATGATGAGGGCAAAGTGACAGGCATCAATTGTGTCTATATAGAGTGGGAAGGTAGAGGATTCAAAGAGATAGAGGGGAGCGAGTTTGTTCTAAAAGCCGATTTGGTTCTTTTGGCTATGGGATTCCTCGGACCTTTGCAGGATGATGTAATCAAAGAGATTTCACTAGAGACTGATGAGAGAAGTAATATTAAAACTACAGGGTTTGCTACCTCTGTAGAGGGTGTCTTTAGTGCAGGTGATAGCCGTAGAGGTCAATCGCTTGTAGTTTGGGCAATTCATGAAGGTCGAGAGTGTGCTGTAGAGGTTGATGAGTATCTAAGAGATGGACAGAAGAGTATGCTCAATTGTCGAGATAAGTCTCTATGTGAGCTTTAGCTATTAAAATATAGCTTAAATCCCATAGCCTTAGCTATGGGCAAGAGGATTTTAGATAAGTTGGTAAGAAACTTGATATAATTGCCAAAAAAATTTCTTTAGGTGATATATATTATGATTGATTTAAAATATCTACAAAAAAACTTCGGCGAAGCATCTGCAAAACTCTCAAAAAAGGGTGTTGATGGTGAGACATTGGCAAATCTAAAAATGCTCTTTGCAAATCTAAAAGAGGCAAATGCCAAACTAGAAGAGGCAAAAGCAGACCAAAATAGAATGTCTAAACTCTTTGGTGAGTATATGCGTGAGAAAAGGGATATCTCAGAGCTAAAAGAGAGAGTCGCTACAAACAAAAAACTAATAGCTACACTTCAAACTACAGCAAATGAGGCAAATAATGCACTACAGAGTATCGCTTTGGCTATGCCAAATCTACCTGATGACTCTGTTCCAGTGGGAGTAGATGAGGAGGATAATGTAGAGCTTAGAAGAGTTCTGACTCCTAGAGAGTTTGATTTTGAGCCAAAAGAGCATTGGGCATTAGCAGAGATAAATGGGTGGATAGATTTTGAGAGGGGTGTGAAACTTGCCAAGAGTCGTTTTTCTGTACTTAGAGGTGATGCAGCTAGATTAGAGAGAGCTTTGATAAACTTCTTTTTGGATGTTAACCGAGAGAGAGGGTTTGAGGAGGTTTGTGTGCCTTTTATCAACAATGCTACTATGCTACAAGGGACAGGGCAACTACCAAAGTTTGGTGATGATTTGTTTAAGATAGATGGAGAGAATCTATACCTCATACCAACAGCCGAAGTTCCACTAACCAATCTATATAATGATGAGATACTAAAAGAGAGTGAATTACCTATTTTGCTAACAGGTTATACACCATGTTTTAGAAAAGAGGCAGGGAGTGCAGGACGAGATACCCGAGGGATGATAAGACAACATCAATTCGACAAAGTCGAGATGGTAGCTATATCTCATCCAAATGAGAGTGACAAGATATTTGAGATGATGGTAGAGAATGCTTCTGATATACTAACTAGGCTTGGGCTTCCTCATAGGGTTGTTGAGCTTTGTGGTGGTGACCTTGGGTTCTCTGCATCAACTACTATTGACCTAGAGGTTTGGTTACCTGGACAAAATAAGTATAGAGAGATTTCATCTATCTCAAATACTAGAGAGTTCCAAGCTAGAAGAGCAAAGATACGATATAGAGATGGGAAAAAGAATAGACTTGTTCATACACTAAATGGCTCAGCTTTGGCTGTTGGTAGGACTTTGGTTGCGATTATGGAAAACTACCAAAATAGAGATGGTTCAATAGAGATTCCTGAAGTATTAAAAAAATATATGTAACAAAGAGAGAGTATGTTCACAGGACTAATAAGAGAAATCGCCAAAGTAAAGAGATACCAAAACAATATCCTAACTATTCAATCCAAACACAGAGCCAAAATAGGAGACTCTATAGCTATTAATGGAGTCTGTCTAACTGTAATAGAGGTCAATAGTGATGGATTTGATTTGGAATTAGCAGATGAGACCCGTTCTATTATAGATGAGTCCAAAATATCAGGTAGAGTTCATATCGAACCTGCTATGCAACTCTCGGACAGATTTGAGGGACATATAGTCCAAGGTCATGTCGATTGTGTAGGAGAGGTTGTTCAAATCACCACTAGAGAGAATGGAACAGATTTTATTATAAGAGTTGAACCCAAATATATTGCCTATATTATCCCAAAAGGCTCTATAACTATAGATGGTGTATCACTCACTATCAATGATGTTTATGAGGACTCTTTTCGATTGACGATTATCCCTCATACACTTAGAGAGACTTTAATTGGAGATTATCAGATAGGAACTAAGATAAATATAGAAACTGACCTATTTGCTAGATATATTGAGCATATCTTAAAAAATAGAGGTAAAAAAAAGAGTATGAATTGGAGTGATATAGATAATATACAGATGAGTTATTAATATTTTTTAAGTTTTATAGCAAAAAAAATATAAATCTTAATCTATCTTGGCTAAAATAATATAAAAAAGGGAATATTTTGAAAAAAATCTTAATTATTCTATCTCTCTCTCTAACTCTTTTTGCACAAGACCCTCTAAAAGAGATACTAGGTAATAGTAACTCTTTTGTTTCAGGTGGAATTGTACACCAAAATATTGACAAATATGAAAATACACAAGCACTTCACCTCTCATATAGTTATATGAATCTTGATAGATGGGGGTTTGATGTTGGTTATGTACAGAGCTTTTTCAAGGGGCAAAATCAATACACAAAAGAGGAGAAAAACTTCTCATCAGCCTATCTATTTGCTACCTATCTCGTCCCTCTAAGCTCATCTGTGGGATTTAGGTCAAAAGCTGGATATGCTAAAAATAAAAATGCTGATGATGGCTTAAGTTATGGGATTGAGCTTATCTTTCAGATAAATCAAAATAGTGGTTTTGGTCTAGGATTTCAGAAGATGGATAAACATATCAACTACTTTATGGTAAATACCATCTACAAACTATAAAAAGGAGAGTCTCTATGTCAATTTTTAATTTTGGAAATAAAACACAAACAAAAATATTTGTAAGCGAACTATCTGCTCCACCCAAAAACTCAGTTGTATCAAAAGAGGTAGTATCCAAAGGAGGTGTCTCAACGATGATTGCAAAAACAGTTACAGAGATTGCTCCAGAGTTAGTAGAGGAGGGATTGAAGATACTCTCCTCTACTATTGCAGGTTTTACAGAGGATTATACTAGTGAAACAGTGGTACACAAAAATATAGATGGAGATAGAAACCATAATATTTTTCTACCATCACATATTAGTATAATTCGTGCTAACTTCCCAAAAGATATAAAGGATGAAAAAAACAGCTGTTTTGATGGATATAGTAACAAGCGTGATAGATGCAAAGATTTATCTGATAGAAAGTTACAAATAGAGCTAGATATTATTAAAACTAATGATAATAGCTCTTTTTATTTTCAACCTAGTAGCTACTACTATTGTGGCAAAGATAACAAAAGAAAAAGTATAGATGAGCTGAATCTATCATTTGCCTTTGTAACTGCTAATGAGAATATATCTGATTATAACTCTATAGAGTTTAGAGAGATTATAAGCTTCAAAGATTTAGAAGATGATTATGAGTACAATTTCAAAATAGATGAGCATAGATATGATACTAGCTACCAATCACCATGGATAGGTTCAGAACTATCCAAAAAAGGAGCCTATACCATGATTTTCAAGATTGAAGAGAGACGCTACAGTAGCTCCTTTGCAAAGACTCTAAATAGAATTTACAAAAAACATGAAGATGAGCTACAGAAGAGAATAAATAGAGAGATAACAAACTATTTAAGTAAAAAGTAGTTATCTCTACTCATCTATGATGAAATCACATCCATATAGTGTTTTATCACTATCTTCTCATCAAACTCCTCTATCACCTTTGCTCTACCCTTTTTGCCCATCTCAACTCTCTCATCTGCAGATAGAGCAATCATCTTTTCCATAGCATTGGCTAGAGATAGACTATCTTTGACGGGGACTAAATAACCATTGACTCCATCATCAACCACCTCTCTACAGCCCGTTACATTAGTGGTAATAATTGGTTTTGACATACTTGCCCCCTCTAGCAAAACTCGGGATAGACCCTCTCTATAGGAGGGAAGCACTATACAGTCTGCCTTTTGAATCTCTTCTAAAACAGCGTCTGTATAGCCTAGATATTCGATTAGACCCTTATCTACCCATCTATTTACCTCATCTTCGGATATGGCAGATGGATTTCCCTCATAATAAGAGCCTAATAGCTTAAACTCTACAGTTGGATATTTTGCACGAATAGACTCTATCGCCTCGATATACTCTACTACCCCTTTGTCTCTAATTAGTCTAGCTATCAATAAAAAGGTTATATTATTACTATTTTTAACTATTTCTATTTTGGGTTGAAACTTCTCTGTATTGATTCCCGAACCAGGGATGAGAGTCACCTGCTCCTTTTTTACCAACTTTTTATCAAGAAACTCAACACAATCATCCTCATTCTCAAAAAGAACTCTATTATTGCGAAAAGATGTTTTGTAGAGCCAACGAGCTATTTTAGAGGAGATGTTCTCATTTAAAAAAACTGTACCAAGTCCTGCAATAACATTTAGTGTAGGTATATTTAGCATCTTTGAGACTATACCACCATAGATATTTGGTTTAATAGTATAAATTAGAAGCATATCAGGTTCTATCTCTCTATAGAGTCTATAGAAACTATACATTAACTTCATATCCTCTATAGGATTTGTACCTTTGTTATCTATCTCTATATCATAATGTTCACAACCTAGAGACTCTAATCTATCTGAGTAGTCATCTTTTGGTGCAATAAGAACAACTCTATAACCATCTGCTTGTAGTGCTGTTATTAGTCCCATTCTAAAATTATATATATACCATGAGGTGTTGCTACATATTGCTATACTTTTTTTATCTATATCTATTATATCTCTTATTAATATTTTACTCATAATTTCTACCTTCTTTTAAAATTTTTTGATACTTATCGATAATTAGACTCATGCTATATCTCTGAATTATCATCTCTTTTATACTATTGGAGTCAAACTGATGCTCCACAACCATCTCTATCCCATTACTCAAGCTACCTACATCTTGATTAGAGACCAAAAAGCCATTAATTCCATCCTCTATTATCTCAACCACGCCCCCTGGAGACTCAAAAGAGACCACAGGAGTACCACATAGATTTGCTTCTAAAACGACATTTGGAAACCCCTCATGTTTTGAGGACAAAAGAAGTAAATTGGCCTCTCTCATATATGGGTATGGATTTGATTGATAACCTAAAAAATAGACTCTATCTTGGATATTTAACTCTAAAGCCAACGCCTCCAAAGAGTCCTGCTCAACACCATCACCTAGAAATATCAATATATACTCTTTATCTAATTTGGCTAATGCTTTTAACATAAGATGTTGCTGTTTTTCGGGACGAAGCTGACCTACAGAGATAATGTTTATCTTCTCTCTATCAAAAGAGAAGTTACTCCTCTCCTCTGATAAGATAGTTATCTTATCTATATCAATAGGGTTATTAATCACTACACTTTTATCTCTTGGCATAGAGTAGTTATCTATCAAATCATTTTGCATATAGTTAGATTGTGATATAACCCTGTTATAATTTTTATAAAATATACGATAGAGCCAATTAAAGACTCTAGGTGATTTCTCAAATTGATTATTGATACTTGCGATACTTGATTGTCTAGCGAACCAAGCTGTTGAGGGCAAAAGATACCTAAATATAGGGATAAAAGGTGCTACAGAGACATTCAAAGAACCCATACCTATAAAAACTATATCGGGTTTGAGTTGATAGATTTTCTGTAAAAGAGAGGGCATACCTTTTGTAATAGATGGTATATTCAAATCATATATCACTATATCTGATTTTAGATTTTTGGTAAATCTACCACTCCTGTCAAATAGAACTAACTCTACTTTATACTCCTCTCTAGGTAGACTATTCATAATATTAATCAAAACTCTCTCTGTACCTCCCACAACTAGTATAGGGCTAACAAAGAGTATATAAGTCTTTTTCACAATCGACTCTCTATTAGGTTTATAAAATCTTCTATCATAAAATACTCCACTCTCAATCTACACTCACTCCAACTCAAATCTCGATTCCAATACCCTGGAGTATTTGGAAAACCTCTAGGGGATGCAGCGTAGCTTGTCTCTACAATCTTGTACTTATCTCCATCCAAAACAAAATCAAAAGCTAGTGATTGAGCTTGGAGCCTATCTGTTATCTCAAAAGCTATCTCTATACATCTTTTTGCCTCCTCTCCTATATCCCAACTCATTTTGCCAGAACCCGATGCTCTAAAATCACCATCTCTAACTAGGCGTTTTTTTGTAACAGCTCGGTTACCTATAATAAATACTCGTATATCATGGTCACAGTTAGCAATAAAATCTTGTGCATATAGATAATTTCTCTCTACAGGTAGTTGGTTTGCTATCTTATGGGGAATAATCCATCTAACCAAACCTCTACCTATATTTAAAAAGCTCTTTAGAGTCCTGTCTCTCTTGAAGTGCCAAATCCTATCATTTAAAATAGCTCCACTATAGTTAGATTTGAAACCTTTGGTAAATACTCTATGGATATATTTTTTGGCTTCTCTTTTGGTTTTTATTAGAGTTACATTATAAGCTCCTGCTCCACTTCTTAGTTTAAATACTTTTGGTAGTGTTGTCTGCTCTATCCACTCCAAAGCACTCTGCTTATCATAAAAAGCGTAACTCTTAACTAATGGAGCATCTATACTCTCTAGTAGATATTTTTGTCCAAGTTTGTCATCAAAATGCCAACAGGTTTTAGCATTTGGATATACTGGAAAATTGGCTCTCTCTAGTGAGAGTATAAGTTGTCTAGCAAAAAGCTGTGCCTTGTAGTCTGTATGTTGCCAATGCCACATTAGACCATCGCAATCTTTTAACTGCTCTATAATATCTGACTCATAACAGTTAACCAATTTATACTCAATTTGGTTATTTTGACAATACTCAATCCACTTATCTGAATATGAATCATCTCCCCTCTTAGGATGAATAGCAATTTTTATAGTTTTTCTACTCTGCATGTGGAACCTTTAAACAAAAATTAGATATATAATGTATATTACAATATTTATTATAATTTAATTATTATATGATTACTTTTTTTAAAGAATCATTTAAAATATTATTTATAATTCGCTATAATAGCATTTTAAATATTTTATTTTGTTTTATTTTGTATAATTTTTAATGAATAAACACATAAATCGTTAACATAAAAAGGAGAGACGATGAAAAAGATTGGCATTGTGATAGAGAGAAATAGTTATAATAAATATCTATATGAGAGTATCAAAAAGCTATCTCTATCTGACCAAATAGAGCTATATTTTCTAAGAGATAGAGATATAAGCAGAGATAGATTTCAACTATTTTTTTTTAGGCTAATTACAAAAATAGAGTATTTTATAATGTCTATACTAAATCCAACGGTAACTATAGAGAGAGAATTATTTAATATAGATGAGACTATATATGAAGATATTGAGAAAATCAAATCATTAGAGTTAGACCTAATTATAAATACCCATGCAGAGATTCCCAAAAGATTTATATTTATAGCAAAGGATGGTCTAATCTCTATTAACTATAGTCAAAATAGAACCCCTCAAGCTTTTTGGGAAGTTTACCACAAAGAGCCATCAAGTAGATTTTCTATAGAGCTATGGAGTAGAGAGTCAAACACTCCACAAATACTACTACAAGGAGCTATACAGACCCAACGCTCCTATACGGAAAACAGAGTCTATCTATTTAGTAATGCAACTCCATATCTATCTAAAATAGTTATTGAGTATGCTACAACCAATAGACTACCTAAGCCAAAGTTATCTCTACCTCTAGGAGAGCCTAGATTTACTACACCTACTATCTTTGAATTAATATATTATATTTTTAAAACCAAAGCTATTATTATTTCGACCATCATTAAACGACTTATTCTAAAAAAACAGAGAAGATGGGGAGTCGCTTTTCTCAAATCCAATTGGAATCATGCTATATTAAAAAATGGAATAGAGATAAAGAACCTACCAAATCGCTATTTTGCTGACCCTTTTGTGATAACTAGAGATAATAGAACAGTCTGTTTTGTAGAGGATTACTATTATGATAAAGCAAAAGCTACTATAACAGCTATTGAACTGATTGATAATAGTTATGTTGTCCTAGGAACTATTATAGATGAACCCTTTCACCTCTCATACCCTTTTATATTTGAATATAATGATGAGCTATATATGGTTCCTGAGAGTTGTGAATCTAAATCTATTAGACTCTATAAATGTGTAGAGTATCCAATGAGATGGGAGTATCAACAAGATATTATCTCTGATATAGATGCAACTGATAGTATAATCTTTGAACATGATAGTAGGTGGTGGCTACTGTGCAATATGTCAATTGATGGTAATAGTGACTATAGTGCAACTCTTATGGGATTTTATAGTGATAATCCTCTATCTAATAACTGGAAACCACACTCTCAAAATCCTCTAGTTTTTGATAGTACTATTGCTAGAAATGGGGGAGGATTAAATCTAAATGCAGATACTCTTCCTATTCGAAGTAGACAGAGACAAGGGTTCAATGAGTATGGAGAGGGCTTCTCTCTAGCTCAAATAGAGAAACTAACCCCATCATCGTACCAAGAGATAGAGATTGCTAAATTTACTCCAAGCTTTTTTAAAAATATTAGGGCTTCTCACCATATTCATAGTGATGGAAATTATACAGTTTATGACTATATGAGATGGGATAGATTTAAATAATATAATAAATTTTAAGTATAATATGTATAAATAAAATATAAGATTAAAGGAATGTTTATGGATATTACAGAGGAAGAGTTTTATGAATCCTTATGGTTTAGGTCATCAATGGTCTTTACTGATAGGGAAAAAGAGCTTCTAAAAAACGCCAAAGTTGGAGTTATTGGTGTAGGTGGTACAGGTGGTATAGCCTCTGAACAGCTTATTAGAGGTGGGGTGGGTAGTGTTACTCTAGTCGACATGGATATATTTGAACTTAGTAATATAAATAGACAACACTTCTGTACACTCTCTACTATAGGAATGAAAAAAGTTGATGCAGGTAGACAGAGACTTCAAGATTTAAATCCATTTGCCAAAATAGAAACATTTGATAGAGGAATTGATAAAGACAACGCTAAGGAGATTATCAAGGGGATGGATTTTATTATAGATGCTTCTGATAACAAATCAGCTCACTATCCTCTACATAGAGCAGCAAAAGAGTTGAAAATACCAATTATATCCAGAGCTCACACCATTCCTGATTTTACTTTTGGTGCAAAAGCGAATCTATGGGATTATAGAGATGAAGGGGTATCAACAAGGGAGGAGGATGAGAACTCACCTACAGCCTCTATTCCATTAGAGGATGTGACAGAGGAGCAGTTCATAGCCAAAGATAGAGAGGTTCATGCAGAGTTCAATAAAATATATACCAAGATATTCAAATCAAAATATGCAAACAAACTTCTACTAAGTGAAAACCCTCCCCCTACAGATTTTTTTGATAACTATATAGAGGAGAGAGATAAATTAGTCCAAGGGACAAATTGGGGGCCTACTGTAACTATTACAGGTACTTTTTTTGCTATTATCATAATAAATTTGATTATTGACTCTAAAAATATCTTTTTAGGACCTATATCTATAAAAGCTGATTCTAAATTTCCAGGAGTTATTGACCAGCGAGAGATTAAATGAAATCAAAAGATATAAAACCAAGGTGAATTTAATCATCCTCTATTCTCAATCACTACTCCCACAAGATGGAGTATCAGCATTTCCTCCTGCAAAATAGTTCCCATCGAAACTGACCAAAGAGTACTGTTGGTCAGCTCCAAGAGACTTCTTTAACCCCTCTATAGATAAAAATCCCAAAGAGTCAGCATCCATTCTCTTAGCTATCTCCTCAGGATTATATTTGGTAGATATAAGCTCTTCTTTGGTTGGGGTGTCTATTCCATAACGACAAGGGTATTTGATTTCAGGAGCTGCTATACGCATATGCACCTCTGTTGCTCCTGCATCTTTGAGCATTTTTACTATTTGACGAGAGGTTGTACCTCTTACTAATGAATCATCTACTATTGCTACTCTCTTTCCATTTATCATATCTTTGATAGGAGAGAGTTTTAATTTAACCTTTAGGTCTCTAATCTCTTGGGTTGGTTCGATAAATGTTCTGCCTATATAGTGATTTCTAACTATCCCCATCTCAAAAGGGACACCCATCCCATCAGCATACCCTTTTGCTGCAGCTACACCAGAGTCAGGAACAGGAAGAACCAAATCAATATCAGCAGGTGTCTCTTTTGCTAACTCTTTTCCCATCTCTAATCTCATATTATATACAGTTTTACCATCTATAATAGAGTCAGGTCGTGCCATGTAGATATACTCAAATGCACAAGGGTGATAATCTGGTTCAAAAATCTGCTCTGATTTTGGCTCTTTGCCCTTTTCAAAGGTCAACATCTCCCCTGGTCTTACATCTCTTATAAATTCAGCTCCTACCAAATCAAATGCACATGTTTCAGAGGCGACTATCCAACCACCATTTTTGAGTTTACCAAGAGATAGAGGACGGATACCAAAACGGTCTCGAATTACAAACATCTTTTTTCTACTCTGAATAGCTAAACAGTATGCACCCTCTATTCTTCTTAGCATATCTTTGATTCTAGCTTTGAGTTTGCTCTTTTGACTTTTGGCGATGAGGTGGACTATATTTTCAGTATCCATTCCTGTTTGAAATATTGCACCATTGTCTATGAGTTGATTTCTAACCTCATATTTGTTTACCAAGTTTCCATTATGAGCTACAGAGATTTCACCCAATTTATACTTGGCAAATACAGGTTGAGCATCAAGCACAGAGTCTGCTCCAGCCGTAGAGTATCTGTTGTGACCAATAGCACAATTTCCTTCTAAAATAGAAAAGGCTTTCTCATCAAAAACTTCTGTTACTAAGCCTCTCTTTTTGATAAGATAAATCCTATCTCCTTTTGCAGAGGAGATTCCCGTTGACTCTTGACCTCGATGTTGCATAGAAAAGAGAGCGTAGTAGGCTAACTTAGAGGCATTTTGGGCTCCAAATACTCCGACGATAGCACACATTATAAAACTCCTTGGGGAGTTTTAGGTGAATAGTGATGATAGTGAGGAGTCATGTTAGATTCCTAAGCAGTCATTTATTGAGTAGAAACCAATCTCTTGGTTTACTATCCATCCTGCTGCTCTGATTGCTCCTTTTGAGAATGTCTCTCGACTTGTGGCTGTATGGTTTAGCTCTAGGAACTCTCCATCATTATAGAAACCTACAGTGTGTCTTCCTACTATATCTCCACCTCTTAGAGCCATAACTGCTATCTCATCTTTTGTTCTTGCTCCTATCTGTCCATCTCTACCTGAGATTCTTACAGCATCTAAATCTTTGTCTCTACCTTTAGCTGCAAACTCTGCTAGAGTTAGGGCTGTTCCTGATGGTGCGTCTACTTTATGTCTATGGTGTTGCTCTACTATCTCTATATCAAAATCTTTTAGTGTGGCTGATACCTGCTCTACAAGCTGTTTAAGTAGTGCAATACCTGCTGACATATTGGACGAGTATAGTACAGCCATCTCTTTGGATGCTTCTGTTAGTAGATTCTCTTGATGTGAATTAAATCCAGTAGTTGCTATAACTAGTGGTGTAGGGTTCTTGAGTGCAGATTCAAGCAACTCTTGAGTAGCTACAGGAGCTGAAAAGTCAATTACTACATCACAGTTCTCCAAAAAAACCTGCATACTATTTGTAATCAAAACAGAGTCGGGTACAGCTACTTTTAGCTCATCAAAAACATGTAAAACAGCCAACTCCAATCCATCTTCTGCCAATACATTGTTGATAAGGTGTTCACCCATTCGTCCTGTACTTCCTAATATTCCTACTTTTGCCATTGTGATAATCCTAGCGTTGAATTTTGTGAAAGTATACAGAATTTTTTATAATGTAGTGGTTAGAGTGGACAAAGCTTCTACTTGGCCTAATTAGCTATGCGTTAACTTTATATTAAGTAGAAGCTATAAAAATATATGAAGAGTCATAACAAAACATAGGAGGGAAAAATTATGTCTCTCATGACCGTATTATATCAAGATAAAGTGTCACAATCGTGTCGGAATTAAGATTGTTCCTGAATATATGCAATAACTTGTAATGCAGCAACTGCTCCGTCACCAGCAGCAGAAACAACTTGTTTTGGAGCCTCTACTCTCATATCACCAACAGCATAGAGTCCTTTTATAGAAGTTTTCATACTCAAATCAACAATCACTTGACCCCAATCATTCATATCACAAATAAATTTACCGTTTTTATCTTTTAGTACAGAGTTGTTTACATTGTGTCCCGCAAAGATAAATACCCCTGGTACTTCTAGGTTATAAACCTCATCTGTTTTTAGGTTTTTGAGTTTAAGTCCAGTAACACCCATCATATCACCCTCTATCTCTTCTATTATAGTACTAGTAATCATATTAATGTTTTCTGTTTTTCTAATCCTATTTACCGTAGATGGAGAAGCTCTAAATTCATCTCTTCTGTGAATTAAGTTGACCTCTTTACATATATTAGATAGATAATGAGCCTCCTCTAATGCAGTATCTCCACCACCTAAAACAGCTACAGATTTACCTTTGTAAAAAAATCCATCACATGTAGCACAGGTACTAACTCCTCTACCCCATAACTCCTCTTCTCCCTTTATACCTGTTCGTTTTGGAGTACTTCCTGTTCCAACTATAACAGTTTTTGCCTCTACTCTCTCTCCACCCTCTAAATATATAGTAAAGTGTTCACCTGTTTTAGCAACTCTATCTACCTTTTTCATCTCATGTTTAAGACCAAAATCAAAACACTGCTCCTGCCATGTATCCATAAAATCCATTCCTGTCTTGCCGTGTTGATAAAATCCTGGATAATTCTCGATTTCCGAGCTTTGAGTAATCTGTCCACCTGTCATACCCATCTCAAACATTACGACATTTTTAAGTCCACCACGAGTTGTATATAATCCTGCTGTTAGCCCTGCTGGACCACCACCAATAATTGCACAATCTAACATTTTTTATCCTTTAGATATTTTTTAGAAGAGTACTAAATATAATATTTGATAGAGATTTATTGAGAAAAGAGAGAACTCCCCTGCTAGGCATGGGAAGTTAGGTTACATTAAATGTTATAGTTGAGCATTGATTCTTGTAGCAAACGCATCTTTTGAGGCAGCACCAACCATTTGGTCAACAAGCTTACCGTCTTTAAAGAAAAGAATAGCAGGAATTGAACGAATACCATATTTAATAGCAATATCTTGTTGCTCATCTGTATTACACTTTGCTATAGTTGCTCTTCCATCAAAGTCTACTGCTAACTCCTCTATTACAGGAGCAATCATTCTACAAGGTCCACACCAAGGAGCCCAAAAGTCTACCATTGTTACACCATTTGCAATTGTTGCCTCAAAATTGTCGCCTGTCAAATCAATATATTTTGCCATATTGTCTATCCTTTTTATTAGTTAAATTGGTTAATGCCGTAATTATACATTAATTTCGTTAAATCTGAATATCTATTTTCAGACTTAATTACAGTGCATTTATAACTGAACTTTTCTTTATTGTCAAGAGTGTTTGAGAGAAATTTCAGGATACTCAGAAGAGCGAGTTCCCTTAATTGCTTTGGTTGATGCACCTTTGACCGTATAGACAAATGCAATTTTTGGTTTATTAGTTATATTTGCATTGGCACGATGGAGTAGTAGAGAGTGGAAAAGTACAACATCTCCTCTTTGCAGAGTTGTTGAGACCTTTGTTTCTATAAGTGACATATTTTTAGAGTAATCCTCTCTAAAATACTCTTTTTCATCAAACTGTTCAGGTTTAAAACTCATCCTATGACTCTTTGGAATAAATTCTAAAACACCATTTTGGCTATGCTCCTCATCCAATGCCAACCAAACACTGACTAGATTATTATCTGAAAAATGCCAATATCGTCTATCTTGATGCCATCTTGTCTCTGTGCTAGAGTATGGCATTTTGGTCATAATAGAGTTGTGGTGTGCTGTAGTGATTACTACTTGGTCATTGAGTACCTGTTCTAAAATAGGACGAATCTCTATATCCTCCATCCACTCTTTGAATAATATATCTCGAAAATATACCTGTCTCAAACGCCGTACAGTAGGGGTTTTCTCCTCTAACTTTGAGCTATAATCTACTACATCTCTACGATAGTCTCTACTCTTGTCTCCATATCCTATCTCTGTCTCAATAGGCTCTATTTTATGTTGTAGATGGACTTTTGCTATATTTAATATAGCTTCACACTTTTTCTCATCGGCAAAATTCCGTATTATCAAAAATCCATTAGTGTTAAATGATTCTAGTTGCTCTGTTGTAAGTTGCATAAGTTTACCTTCTAATAAAATTAATCTATTATAGCTATAATAGATTAAAAATTTAAAGGTATATATCCATGAAATCTCTATCAGTTGTAATTCCTGTATATAATAATCCTAAAACAATAGGAAGAGTCACAAGAGATACTCTTAGTTTAGGATACTCTGTTATCGTTGTTGATGATGGTTCATATATAGAGGTAGAGTCTCTACTAGAGCCAAACCGAAATCTAACTATAATTAGACACAAAAGCAATAGAGGAAAAGGTGAGGCTATATTAACAGGAGCAAGAGAGGCAAAGGAGAGAGAGTCTAAATATATCATAACTATAGATGGTGATGGACAACACTATCCAAGAGAGATAGAACATCTACTTCCTCTATTAAAAGATGAAAATATAGTTATAGGAGAGAGAAAATTTAGAGAGGATGTACCAAACTCATCCAAATTTGGAAGAGTATTTAGTAACTTTTGGATTTTTGTAGAGAGTGGAAAATGGCTTAGAGATACACAGAGTGGTTTTAGAGCATATCCTCTCTCAATCTTGGAACTAAACCTAACACATAGTCGTTATGATTTTGAGATAGAGGTTTTGGTCAGACATATGTGGTCAAAAAGAGAGATAAAAGGGGTAGATATAGAGGTATACTATCCACCAAAAGGGACTAGAGTTTCACACTTTGATAAAGTTAAAGATAACATCCGACTCAGCAAGGTTCATACTAAATTAGTTTTGCGAAATATCGTAAGAATCTTTAACTAAAAACTCTGTTCTTCTATTTTTGAACTCTTTTCCAATAGTGAAACATGCTTATCTCTCCAAAGAATGGGGCTAAAATATTAAAAATTGGAACAAAGTTAAAAAGCACAGTAACAAAACTTATCAACCAAATATCCTTTTGATACTTTTTAAGTTTTTCCATTTTAACCTCTTCAAATACTAGTGATGCTGTGTTATATTGTAAGGTATCTTTAAATAACCACATCCATAATCCAACTTGTGTAATAAAATTGAGAATAGGAATAAAAAGTACAGGGAAGGCTAACAGTGAGATGATAACAAATAGCATTGTATCTTTCAATGTATATCCAAAGGCTTGTAGTGTATGGTGTTGTTTCAACTCTCCATCATAGTGTTTTGTTGATAAGTGTTTAATTAATGGTTTATTAAAGATGTTTACCATAAATAACATAAAAATCACAATAATATTATAAATAGTATATATCGTGAAAAGATAAGCTAACCCATGCTCCACAGTTGTATAGGGTAAACTTTCTAAGAAGGATACAACCTCTTCATGAATCAATCTACTATTCATCCACCAAATAAGTATCCAAAATAAAGCACTTCCTAACATTAGCTGTAGAGAAAAAAATCCATACTTCTCTTTGGAAATTTTTGTTAAGATAAAATTCCCTAAAAATATATAGACAAAGGCAAAAGTCAAAAGAACCATAATAAGCCAAATAAAGGTAGACATCATCCAAGTTCCGTCAGAAATCATCATATCTAAAGGGAGAAAACCAATTAGCTTCATACTCATACTATTTAAGGTATCCCAAAATAAAAAGCCAAAACCTATCCAAACTCCTATAACAAATACTCCTGTAACTAGTGCATATTTCATGATATGCCATCCAAAAATTTCTCTAAAACCAAACATTATGGATTCTATTATTCGTTTCATATTTTCTCCTATTTTTTTATATCTGCTTAGAGATAATTCGTTTACTTATTAATCTCAAGCTAACTTCAATAATAAATGATAAAATAAATCCACCTATTATGAAATAACCTACATTGGGAATATGTTTGTGAGTATAATCTAATGCCAAAATAATAGCTACTATAATGGTCAGAATAGACAATATAACTAAACTCTTGGATGCACCACTCTCTTTTATTTTAAATAGATGTCCAATATGAACAAAAGCATGAACAAATAGAATAGATATTGACCCTATTGCAGCAATCTCGTTAAGTTTTAAAAATAGCACAAAAATAATCAAAATAAAAGTACTAACAATAAGCCCTTCACTACTATGCCAAATATTACGCTTATAGACTTTTGGTAACTCACCATTTTTTGCCATTTGATATGTAACATTTGTTATAGCATATAGATTAGCATTAATAGAGGAGGCTGTAGAGATGAGTGCCGCGATTGCCATAATCGTAAACCCCATTTGACCAAAGGCTGGTTTAGCTGCTTCTGCTAGTGCATAATCTTGTGCCTCTATAATTTTAGATAGAGAGAGATTTCCAAAAACAGCAAAGGTTACAGCTACATAGAGCAACATTACTAAACTAATAGATATTATCATAGCTTTGAGCATTGTTGTTTGAGGATTATCCATATCTTCAGCTGTGTTAGTTATGACTCTAAACCCCTCAAAAGCAAAAAATGTCAAGGCTATAGAAGAGAAAATATTCATAACAGGAGGTGCATCTTTGAGTGAAAGTAATTCAGGTTTAATGTATAAAAAGACTACTAGAGTAAATATAATTAAAATAGTAAGTTTAATCAATACAATGATATTTTCACTACGAGCAATAAGAGAACTCCCTGCCAAATTTATTAGCATAAAAATCAATAAGATACCTATAGCATAGATATTAGTCCATATAGAAATATCATTTCCTGTCATCATGGAGGCGTAAGTTCCAAATGTTTTTGCTACCATTGCAATAGCTACCATAGCTGAAAGATAAAAGAGGATGGATAGAGAACCTGAAAAAATTCCCTCTCCATAAGATTGAACTAAATACTCTACGATTCCACCTCGACTAGGATAAATAGAAGCTAATTTTGCCAAAGAGTAACCACTAAGTAGAGCTATAATTCCTCCAAATATAAAAGAAATCCAAACTAAATTTCCAGCAATAGCACCAGCTTCACCTAGTAGAACAAAAATACCTGCTCCTACCATAGAGCCAATTCCTAAGAGAATAGCACTTCCAAGACCAAAAGCTCTCTTCTTATTAGAGTATATCATTATTCAATTTTCCCAATATACTAGCACCCATTAGCAGAGCTATACCATCAAAAAAGAGACTCATACCAATAAAAAAACCAACCATCAAAATGGAACTAAAAGGCCAACCAAGCATAAATATAATAGCCAAAACTAGTGAGATTAGGGCATTGAGCATCCAAAGCCATTTATGTTTATCTTCTTGGGCTGAAAATGCTAGTCCAAAACCAGCAAACGCATCTATAAAAAAATAGATACTAAAAAGTAATCCTAATGTTGCCACTCCTTGTAGCGGATAGAAGAGCATCAAGAGGGAGACTCCTACTAAAAGAAAACTCTTTAGCCAACCAGCCCAATCCTCTCTATTAGTTACCCATGTCATCAAACATGAGCTTAATCCTGCAAAAAGCATTAAGTATGAGATAAATACTACTGTACTAAAGGTCATAAAAGAGGGAAAAATAATTCCAATAAGTCCTAAGATTAGAAATAGAACTCCTCCAATTTTACTATATTTTTTTAGCTTATTTAAAAGTCTATCATCTACATTCAATAGAACACTCTTATGATTCCACATTTTTTATCCTTTTTTTAATTTACCTTTGCTTTACGGTTTTATTCTCATCAGATTTTGCATCTTTAGCAAATTTTGAGGACTCCTCTAATGCCTTTTTTGCCTCTCTATTTTCATAAGCATGAATCTTTTTTTTGGCTTTCTGCTTAACAATATCTTCTCTACTCTTACTTAGTAGTTCATGAAAGTTATCTTTTAATTTATCATAGAGTTTTTCTACTATGTTTTTACCTTTAATCTCTCTCTTAATATCTGCAATACCTTCGGATAGTGCTTTATATTCAGGTGCATGTTTTTGTGTATAGCCTAATAATAGAGCTTTTTCTAACTCCTCTTGTGCCATAGTTAATAACTTTTGAGCCTCCTCTTTTTTAGACTTATCTAGTAGCGAAGCATCTATAATTAAATCCTCTGCCACCATCAAAGGGATTGGTATAATTACAGTATCTATCTCCATTAGACTTAGACCTGTAAGTAAAATTGATAACGCTTCATCTTTTTTATTAGCTTCAACTAATTTAAGTGCCTCTTTTGTTGAAGCTAAATAAGAATCAATAGGTAATCTCTGTGTTGCAATAACCATCTCATCTTCCAATGGCAATAGCATCTCTCTCGCTTTTTGTGTATCATGTTTCTCTAGTAACTTAACTGTTGTATCGAGATATGATTGAAGAGATTTGGCATCACCTGTAAAAACATTAACATTTATCTCTTGTGCAATGGAGATAAGTTTTAATGTTGGTTCAGCCTTTAGTGCTGTTTCAAAAAGTTTTATGGACTCTTGTAATGATTTTTTTGCTTTATCTATTTTGTCGTTTTCTAAAGCTCTTGTAGCTAAAAAAGTTTTATTTAAACCATCTAAAATCTCCTTAGATGCTTGTTTAAAGTTTTTCTTTTGAATTTTTGCTTCACGGTTTATACTTTTTTGGATATGTAATACTTTTTGTGAAGTTTGAGCTGACTCTACAGCTTTTTTTGGTGAAGTTACCACTTCACTCCCAAAAAGAGATACACTTCCTATTAGGAGAGAAGCTACTATGGTTGAGATAAATAATTTTTGATTCATTGTTATTCCTTATAATTACTTATGAAAAATTTTATCTTTCATAAGTGAATTATAATATAATAGAGTTAATCAAGGGGAAACATTATATTAACAAATAATTAATATAATTATAACTTATAATTAATGGTTCTGATTATAGAGACATATTTAAATGTTTAGGGAGAGTGGTAGGAGTTGGAGAGATTTCTCCAACTTCTAAGCATTTTAAGAAGATTATTTTTTATCCAAATATTGACTAATATCAACAGCCCCTTCACCTGTGAAAATAGGCTTTTTATTTTTTGTAACTACCTACCCCAAAACAGGAACAAAAGCCTTACCTAAGAATACATTGCGTAGCTCATCCATAACATTTCGACCATTCTTCTTGACAGTAGAGATATATCCTTTGATTCGAGCAAAAAACTGACCACC